>ERZ1027068.1-NODE-1-length-157980-cov-15.094475_pt1 | contig 157980 bp, 149 predicted proteins | sample MGYA00519420_ERZ1027068 | MGnify/ENA primary metagenome ERZ1027068 (study PRJEB26926, sample SAMN06164835) | human gut metagenome | biome: ENVO:00009003; feature: ENVO:2100002; material: ENVO:00002003 | host: Homo sapiens | place: USA | collected 2012 ...
GGGCTCGGAGATGTGTATAAGAGACAGGGCGGGGGTATCCCAGCAAGCTGCAGACCGTCCAAAGCGCCGGAATGAAACAAAAAAAAATCACACAGCGCACCAGCACCAAGGAGCAGAACCCGCCGTCCTGCTTGATCTGATCCCCTGCCGCCCTTCCGGCCTCCTGCTTGCTGGCTCTCCCTGATGCAGATTGCCCGGCAGCAGGCGACCCGGCAGCAGGCATGTAAGCGAAACCGGCAGCAGGCTAAAAAGTTCGCATTTCTACAGTTTTGCGAACTTTTCCCCTGTCACATTGCACAACTGCACCGCTCTTTTGTTGTCACTCTGCACAATTCCCGCCGTTGTTGTCGTTATTCCGTCAACTCGTCTGCCTTTTTGATACCTAACCGCGCCCCGACTTTTTCCAGCAGCGCCACATCTCCCGCCGTGACTGCTGCCGTGACCTCCTGTTTGTCTGTCGGCTTGTCTCCTGCCGTGTCTCTCACTGCCGTAAATGCCTGGACATTGCCCCGCAGCCCCTCTTGCACCATCTTTGCGATCATCACGGAATAAGCGCTTGCATCATCACCGATCAGGTCCCTAGCGCCATCTAAAACCTCTTCCACCTGCTCCGCTGAAAGGTCTGTCTGCAGGATCGTCCTGGCTATTTCTTTCGCCGTTCTTCTCTTTCTCCGTGTCTCTCCTGACTTTCTGCCGCCCCTAGCTGCTATCTCTCTCACTTCTTCCGTGCTTCTGTCTGCAAAAGATACCAGGTTATCCATCCCGTTATTCTCCGGTTTTTTCTCTTTACCGTCTGTTTTATCACCATTTTCCGACATAGCTCTATTACTACTCTGATCTGTGGATCTATCCGGATCATCAGTCCTGTTTGTAACCTCTGCCGGAATATCTGCTCTGTCTTTGCTGTCTGCCATCTGTGCCCCTCCTTTCTGCTGGTCTGGTTTTGGGTAATAAAAAAAGCCGGGAGGGCTTTGGTTGTCCTCTCGACTTATGTCATTATACATCATAGCACGCCACCGACATGAAAAACAATGAAGTTTTTCGTAATTTTTTATAAAATAGCGTGAATTTTTGATATTTATTTTCGTTTTTATTGAAAAATCATCATTGCAAAAATAAGGGTATAGCATTATAATGTACTTAACAGGAGAGCCGGAAGGGAAACACCACTTCCCCGCCCCGGCGAAAAGCTAACTATTAAAAAATAGCCGTTGAACTCGCCAAAGTTGCAGAACGGCTATTTTTTATTTTTCAAATTCAGAATCGCAACGATTAAAAGCGCAACGCTTACAATCAGGCTTAATTCCTCATATGTACTCATAAGCACCACCTCCGACAGGCTCGGAACGGGTGCAGCACGTCCCCCGGCTCCCCAGTTAAACACACTATTCTATTTTCTTCTTATTAAGCATCAGAACTCTTTCCCAGTTTCCCGGTCAACTATTTTAACATCACAGCCCAACGCAGCCGCGATCTGCTCGACATCGGAAAAGCTCATGGTATCTCTAAAAAGTTTATTGCTTAATGGCTGCGGCTTCATCCCGATTCTATCCGCAAGTTCCCCCACTTTTATATTTTTCTCAATCATTACTTGTTTGATCTGCTTACTTGCTCCCATTTCTTTATCACCTCGCAAAAATAATAGCATTTGATTAGAAATAAATCAACATCAAAATTAAATAATCAAAAATAATTATTTTTTCTTCTTGACATTATAATCATTTTCGATTATGATTAAATCACAAACAAGAAAACATAATCAAAAACAGTTATAAGAAAAGGAGAACACCATGAAGCATTTTAAAAACGTGAAATCTTACGAGGACCTGAAAGACCAGTACAAAGCATTATTAAAGAAGAACCACCCCGACAACGGCGGAGATCTGGAAACCATGAAAGAGATCAATGTGGAATATGACGCGCTCTTTCCTATCTGGAAAAACCGCAAGGAAGCCGAAACCGGTCAGAACATCAACGAGACCGCAGACAGCACCCGCAGCCAGTTCTACACCGCCAACGGCTGGGAAGGCCGCAACCATGATTTCAGCCGCAGCCTGAAAGAGGTTGCTCAGATTGTCCGGGCATATGTCAAAGAGAAGTATCCCACATACAAATTCAGCGTCCGCACCTCTTATGCTTCCATGTGCCAGGAATTGCACGTTGACCTCAAAGAAAGCCCAATAGAGATCTACAAGGCGGCCGATGATCTGAACGACGAAGACAAAAGCGAATTTTTACGGAAAGCCAGCCGGAACGGATTGTTCACCCTGGAAAGCTGGACAGATGCAGAGCTGAAAGCCGAATACAACCGGATCGGCGCCGAATACGGGAACTTTTACAAGGTCCTGAACGAAGCGACTAAGGCGGTCATTGAAGATGTAGACGCTTTCGTAAAGTCATATAACTACGAGGACTGTGACGGCATGATTGATTATTTCGATGTAGATTTTTACTATTTCGGATGTGCTCAGAACAACGGCGAGAACATTAAAATTGTTCCGAAGACCGCCAGAGTTAAGAAAACCAGCGACACCCCCGCAAAGGCTGAAAGCTCCACCACAGCCGAAGCGGCGCAGGTCGAAGAAAAAGCCGGATACACTTACAAGATCACAAAGGGCGAGGACACCCGCGACGGTTCCGAGCTCTGGATTGTAAGGATCGCCGAGAATCTGGATAAAGCGGCATACATTGCAGAAAACAACGCCATGAAAGCCCGCGGCGCTTATTATTCTAAATTCCTGCACGGCTTCCTTTTCCGGTTTGATCCGGCCGAAATCCTTAAAACAGCATAAATAAATGATCTAGGGCGGCGGCAACCCTTTAACCCGCCAGAAAGGAAAACACCATGAAGAAAATCATTGCAGCAATCATCCTCACAGCAACAACGCTCACCGCAGCACAGCCCGTCGCCGAGGTTCCCCGCCTCGATGTCATGACCGGGAATTATTACGACTATATGGTTGTAGAAACCGCAGACGGCAACGTCTGGATGGTGGACGAGGTTTTCAATGATGGCGAGCTGGTACAAGTCAGCTTTGACACCAAAGGCACGGCAGACGTAACAGATGATGAGATTTTAAAAATCCGCTCTATAGATTCCCGGTATTAAGGAGGCTCACATGGATATATTTACCTGCATAATAAGCATGATCGGCGGCTATATGGTTCGCACTGCTCACGACGTAGAAAAAGGAGGACGGGAAGCATGAGAATAAAGATCAGCACATACATGACAGCAGGCATTGCCGCAGCCGTTGAAAGTAACGAAGACTTCCGGCAGTTTATCAAGGGCTGTTTTCTCCGCCACCTACGCGGGGATTGGGGAGACATCACGGCAGAGGATGCAGAGCTTAACAACATGGATCCGCGGCTTGCAATGAGCGTCTACACCTCTCCAGACGGGCGCAAGGTATGGTTGAAACAGGATTTTGATATTTTAACGGTTCTCTTTCCGTCTGAATATTAACCCGCTGCAGAGGATGTCCGCCGGTTCGCTGCCGGCGGCGGGTCTATATTACCCAGCCCCCACGGGACAAGGGGAGAAAGTAAAAACATGGACGAAAAGAAACTTGATAGGCTTTATGACCTTTTAGAACGTCTTGAAGATGACGGAGACGTGAGCACGGCGGCAGCCCTGCGGGAAGCTATACTCAAAATCGAAGGCATGAACCACTAAGAAAGGAGATCAACATGGGCGCATACACAACAGCTACAGCCGACTTTGACACCCTCCAGAACATCGTAAGGACATTAAAAAGCGGGTATAAATCCGCAGACGGTAAAACACACCGCCCCAGCGCGAAACTTGCCGCAATCGTCACGCTGGAAGCAAATGCGGGCATCAGAATCGGCGACCTGCTCCGGCTTCGCCCGTGCGACTTTGTCCGGGAGGGGAATTTCTGGCGGTTTAATATCACCGAGCAAAAAACCGGAAAAGTTCGCGCGTTTCCCGTGCCGGATGCGGTATATAGATTTGTTTTTGACTACTGCCAGGAAAACCAAATTCTACCGGATGCCCGCATATTCCCCATCACGCCCCGCGAGGTGCAGAAACAGATCAAAGCTGTGCGGGAATATCTTGGTTATGATAACATATCAACACACAGTTTCCGAAAGTTCGCCGGACAGGAAGTATATGAGGCGAGCGGGTATGACATCGAAGCGGCGCGGGAATTTTACCAACACGCCAGCGTGCAGACCACACAGATCTACCTGCGCCGGACGTCCCGGAAGCTGGAAAGCGCCATAGAAAAAAGCGTGCATATCATTTAAGGCGGAGCCGTTCAAGCCCCGCCTTATTTTTATACCACCCGCGCCAGTAGCTCATTATACAGTTTTTGATAGACTTCAAGCTGCGCCGTGACCTCTACCAGTCGTTGACTTGCGCTGTCGGCTCCTCCTCTGGTCTCCACCTTTTCGGCTGGTTTCTTTTCGACGATCTCCGCTGCGTCCCCTAAATCAAGCGCATCTGTAACCTTTATTCTTATGTCCCGTAATTCTGCATCCGACAAAGTACGCACAAACCCTGTCAGCGCACTATACCTCAAAAAATGTACCTTCCTGCAATCTGCATACATTTTTGCACCCGCCACAACTTCAACATCATCATTACCTGTTCTTTCGTCTTTCAGCCGCAGCGCTGATACAATAGCGCCATGATCTTTCAAAATCACCACGCTATACTCCGTTCCATCTGTTGCCTGTGTTTTCCATATTTCTCCTGTTTTGTTATTCATTTTCTTCTCCCTTTCAATGTTTAGAATTGCCTTTCCTGCCGTTTCATCATAATAACCGGACTGGTTTCGAATTATCTCTTTGTCAATCAATGTTTTCTCCCTCTATCTGTTTTATCGCCTTCCTGTGAATGTCCTGTATATTCCGCTCACTTTTGCCAAGTACACAAGATATTTTAAAAAATGACATGCCCCCGATATAATACATTTGCAAAACTGCCCTGTATCGCGGGTTTTGTACAGCGCTGATAGCCTGCGCCCGCTCTTTCCGCGCTTCTTTTGCAAATGCTATCTCCTGCTCAATTTCTTTCTGGATGTCCGCTATCATCGTCGCTGCGTTCCCCACTCTGTCAGATGAGCCGCCGCCAGTCGGAACGGGGTCAAAACTCTGCGTAGCTTTTTCCGCGATATCCTGCCATCTGCGCAGTTCTTCCGCAAGCGATCGCACCCGTTCCATGCTCAAACGGTACTCCCGCAGCCATGCCTTTTTCTGTTCTTGCTCTTTATCCATCGGTGCCACCTTCTTTCTCATCCATTTGCTTACTTAAATATCAGTTTAATTCTTCAAATATCTCGTATTCCCTCAATTGATATTTTTGTAACGTGCATGGTTTTATCCCTAATATGGCATACCCTTCTTTTACATACTCTTCATTTTTCAAAACATAGGTTACTTCTGCAAGTATAAATCTTCCTGTTTCCATATGTTCGCCTTTGTTATTTACTGCATGTTCTGTAAGTTCGTTAAGTCCTAAGAAATCTCCAACATGGAAATCACGGTCATTTCTTCTCACTTCAAATGTCTTTTTGCCAGATGCAACATCTAAGAAATACTCTGATTTAATCTTTAATTGATGTAACATTTCTACCTCCACTAAATGCTCACTTAAGCAAATTTCAGTTGATTTTCGCTGTCATTTATTCTCAGATTTGGAAGTCTTTCTCCAATTTTAAGGTGCGAGCAGTTCGCCCTGACTAATGTTTCCGCCATAACTGGCACAACACTATTCCCAAGCCTTGCAACCTGCTCTTTAATCGGGTATGGCTTCCAATCTATATCGCGGTCGATTATATAATCATCCGGGAACCCCTGCATCCGCTTCAGCTCCTCCGGTTTCAGCATACGCAGAAAAATGTCTTTGATTATATATGCCTCTCCACCTATATCCAATATCACATTTACAAGCCCGAACCGGTCTTTTGTTGTAATTGTTGCCAACGGCATTTTCAGTTCCTGCCCTCCGCCTGTGCCATAATATTTAATCAAAAACGCGCTGACAAGACCAAAATGCCCTGGCGACGTCGTTATCGTGTGCAACGGCTCATCGCATCCTTGCCCAATGCCACTTTTGTAAAATTTTGTGATAAACGCCGTAACAAGTCCATACCGGTTTGAAGTGTCAATGGTCTTTATCGGTTCTGACAGGCGCTGCCCTCTGGCATCCCCAGCTTTCTGCTCCCCGTGATACTGGATGATAAACGCCGCCGCTCTTTTGTCCTGAACTATATACGGCTTGCTTTCCAGAATGTACTTCCTGATTCCGTTTGCAATTCGTTTCTGTGTGGCATCTGCCAGCGGTTTAGATCTGTCAAATATGGATTTCCCTAAATCAGACCAGTCGATGTACTCACCACATTGCTTCCATTTTGGCTCCGAATCTTTAAAATGCGTCTGCTCCGGCCAGACTATATCTTTCCCATCTCTCCTGAAAATTGCATACCAGCGCTTCCGCGTTGTCGGCGCTCCGTAATCAGCAGCCACCAGCTCCCGACTATCAAATATGTATCCCAGCCCCTTCATTGCAGATATAAATTTCTTATAATCCTCGCCCAGGCGTTCCCTGATAGGATGTCCATTTTCATCAAGCGGGCCCCACTGTTGTATTTCTTCAACATTTTCCATGATAATCACATCGGGCAAGATTGCTTTTGCATGTTTGTATACCGCCCACGGAAGGATTCTCAGTCCACTTTTTCGGGGCTGTCCTCCTTTTGCTTTGCTGTGGCTTGTACAATCTGGCGAAGCCCACATCAGCGAAACATGACGCCCTTTTACATATCTTTGCAGGTCAACCTTAAAAATGTCCTCTGTCAAATGCAGCGTGTCCGGATGGTTGACTTTGTGCATGCGGATTGCCTGTGGATCATGGTTGATTGCAATATCAACCGGTATCCCCAATGCCATCTCAATTCCCACACTTGCTCCGCCGCCTCCTGCGAAACAATCTATTATCAAATCCCTCATAGCCGGCTATCCCCCAAAAACGTGCTTGCCATCTGCTCCTGCCAGCCGCCGGATGGGTTGTCCTGCTCTGGTACTGGCGTGTATGGAGCGGGAGAATTAGAAGGTTGCCATGCCGTCACATCATCTACTTGCAAAATTCCGAAACTAAGCAAAAAAACACTTCTTTCGCAAATCCCATATGACTCATGATACATCTCCAGGCAAACGCTACCCGTTTTTGTGCTTACCCACACCTCCTGTTCGTCTTTCGGCAGCCGCTCCGTCACAGGAATCCAGCGATGCTTGTCCCGCTCGTCATGCAGTTTTTTCAGTAGCTTATAACTATGTGTCTTTTCAAAATCATTAAGTCTCTCCACATCTTCCGGATTCATCCCTGTGTCCTCGTACTCCATCAGCTTCCAGAGTGCTCCATACAGCTTTTCCCACAGTCTTCCCGTAATAACCTGCCCCTCATGGAGCTGCGCCCAACGGACACCTTTCAGATGCCAATTTCCCTGGTCGTCTTTTTCTGTCAGTCTATTCATATCATCCTCCAAATTTATGCTGCAGATTCACTCCCGCCTCCGTTCGGCAGGCTGCAACCAACTTCTTTCTGTCAAAATTATATTCCGTCTCGATCTCATAGATCTGCCCCATCAGCCGCACAAGCCTGTCTTTCCCGAAACCATATTTGCGATGCAGGGAAAGAAACAGGCACGCCATCAGCATTGCGGCGATCCATTTCTTCTGGCGCTGTCTCATGTAGATCATCTGTGCAACGGACATCTGTCCCATGTCGATCTGTGCATTGAGATACGCCAACTCCCTCCAGCCTTTGTCCATGTTTGGAATCCTCAGTTCAATACCCGATTCATTTTCCAGCATCTGGATCATACTGATCTGGTTTGTGGCTCCGCATTCATTCCACGTCTCAAGCGTTTTATCAAAAATCCTTCGGATCCGTTCTGGCCCCCATCCTTTATCCCAGTACCGGGCAAAGGCGATTGCTGCCGCACTGTAAATCAGATCGACCTGCTTACGCATCTCCTGATTCAGCTCACGGTTTACTCTTTTCAGTACGTCCATCCTCGTGCTCCTTCCTGGCCGGCTTTCCGCTGCTGGTCGCATCCTGCATTTCCACGATCGTCTCTCCAATCTTGTACAGCACCGCCGCGCCGATGCCGATCAGAGTAAGCAGCCCTAAAATAAACAATGCGGTTTTCATCCTTGCCTCTCCTTTCCTTTCGCCATCTGTTCTTGATGCTCATCTTCCAGCCGTGCGATCAGCGCCATGCAAAACTTACGGACAAATACTGTTGACCCGTATTTTTTTGCAAAGAGATCCATCTCCCGCAGCGCCTCGTCCCACCACTCATCATTCTGTTCCGGGATCCAGTATTTCTGACACAGCCCCCAGAACTCCATGAACATCATCCATTCCTCTGATCCTTTTTGAAATTTTACACTCGCCATATCATGTAAACGGGCACTCTTCCGCTGGCTCCTGCCATTCCCCGGCATCCCGAAACCTCATCTGGTCGCCGTCAAAGCGTAGCTCCATCTTACCCGTTTCCCCCTGTCTGTTTTTCTCGATCTTGCAGCCTTTTTTCGACCGGTCATCCTCCGACATATTCCAAAGTAGAATAATTACGCTTGCGTCCTGCTCAATGTCGCCGGATTCCCTCAGCTCCGACATGGATGGCTCCCTTGTCTCCCGCCCCTCCGACGCACGGTTGAGCTGCGACAACAGGATGATCGGGATCTGCAGCTCCATTGCCAGAGCCTTGATTGCCTTGCTGATCGCACCGACTTCCGCCACGCGGTTGCCCCTATAAAAGGTATCTGACCGGATCAGCTGCAGGTAATCAATCACGATTACATCAAAACCCATGTGCCGGCTTTCTGCCCGGATCTCACTGACCGTCTTTGCACCGGTTGAAATGACGATGTTCGAACGTCCTGCCAACGCGTCATTTGCCTTTTTAAAGCGTTTTTCTTCGTCGCCTAAGAACTTTACGGCTCTGCGGATTCTTGTCAATCCCAAGCCGCTCTGCGAAGCCACGAAGCGCTCATACAGCTGCTTGTCCGACATTTCCAGATTGTAAAAGCCGATTTTCTTTCCCTGCTCCGCCAGGTTCGTAGTGATCTGCGTGACAAGTGCCGATTTTCCGACCGCCGGCCGCGCACCAATCACGATCACGTCCCCGCCTTCCAGCCCGCCGATCATATCATCCAGATGTGGCATTCCTACTTTTATACCGCCCGGATGCTCACAAAAATAACTGTTTTGATACTCTGCCGCGATCTGTGCCAGCGTCTTAGCTTTCGCCGCCTTATCATCCCGCAGCGCTTCCAGATCCGTCAGCAGCTTCCCGATTTGGTCATTGACACCCGCCGCCGTGACCCTTGTTGCTGCCAGCAGTTTTCCGACCTGCGCCGCCTTGTAATCGTCCCGCACAGCCTCCGCATAGCTTTTGACCTGGGCTGATGTAACCGCCACGCTGACGCATTCTTTCAGCGCTTCCGCAACCACGCTTCCCGGGTATTTATCGCCGCCCAGCCGCTCCCGAACTGTTACCAGATTTACGGTGTATCCGTTTTCGTATCCCCGCAGGTACTCCAGATACACGCGCCCCAGCAGCTCTGCGGTAAACATTTCCGGTTCAAGGATCGTCGCAACCCGCTCTATCGCATCCCCGTCCATCAGCAAGGAGCCGACAACATTCTGCTCTGCAAAATAACTCATACGCCTATCCTTTCCAGAAATTCATTCAACGGCATCGGCGGCTCTTCTCTGTCAAGTTCGCAGGCTTGCACATATGCGATAACAGTGCTTTTGATTCTTGCCACTTCGTTCCACCTTTCTTCCGGCGACATGCCCCTGACCTTATCAACAAATCTTTTAAACGCTTCATTTCTTCGGCCCATATCATATTCCGGATAGTAGTTGGCGAACCGGTCAAACAACTCCCTTGCACTTACATTCCTTACCGTCTTTCCTGCAGCTTCCCTCAGTTCTGCGATTGTTGGGAAAAAACGGTTGTCTCTGATATGTCTTATTACTGCCTGATCAAGATCCTCTGCTTTCAAATCACTCAGACCCCTGTACCATGTCCTGAGAAATTCCAGCCTCTTTTCATAGTCCATTTTCTCAAAACGCGCTGGGTACGCTGCTTCCAGCATATCTATGATTTTTGTAAATTCATTCCTGTTCATGTGGTTTCCTCCAAAAACCTATTGACCGGCGACTGAGACACTTTCCGACTGCCGCCCCTGTCCTGCTCCTTTGCCAACCATGTATTGACAAAGCGTACGATCCCGCGCCGTGTCTTCCTCTTCGCCGGATTGCCCTCGCACCAGCCTTTCATCTTCCGCAGCTCTGCCATAATATCGACAGCAGGATACAGCTCATTCCAATGATCAACCTCAACCTGCGTGATTCCGTAATCCGTTTTATCATTCAGCGGCAGCGTAATGATCGGCGGCGCGGAAGGCGGTTTTTCCGGCTCCGTGCAATATATATTCTTTACTTTTATTTACTTTACTTTCCTTTATGGCATAAATCTCGGATTTACTCTGGTTTTTCTCGGAAAAACTCACGTTATTCTCGGAAAAAACTGAATTTTGGGTATACTTTATAAAAGGTAGCGTTTCCTGCTCATTTAAAAGCCAGATCTGTTTGTCTACCTCTACCCCCGATTTCGCAGCTCGTCCCTTGACAGCCTCTTGAAAACGGCATTGTATTCCATGGGAGGTGATGACAGTGACCGGAAGAAGAAGTATGCTCGTGAGTAGTGACCGCTCCAACAAGTATGACAGCACCTGCTTTACCTTTTCGCCGCTCATACCGAGATCATCTGCAATGATATATGTGTAATCATCGTCATACTCGATATAATAGCCATTTCGATATATCTCGCACAGCAGGTACAGATATACCGTGATCCCGTCCACCCCAAATCGGCTCTTTAGGATCTTAATCTTTTTGTCCGAAAAAAAATCTACGTCAAAAGGAAAGTAATCTATGCCGGTCTTTCGTGGTCGTCCCATTCTTCCAGCCTTTCCTTATGCGACCCACCTTCCGGTAGGCCGCTCTTTTTTAATAAATTACAGTAAACATACCTTCCGGCAGATTGCGTCCGCTTAACTGTTTAATAATGTATGCAGCAACATCACTCATCGCTTCATTTCTCCACGCCCCGCCATCCGCTTCAAACAGCGCACAGGACACGCCGCCACGGTCACTGTCCCGCATACGGAAGATGAAGGAGCTTTCCGGCTGTTCAACCTCCAGGAATGTCCGGTACGGTGCAAGGATCACTGGATTCGGTACGATCGCATCTGTTTTAGAGGAAATACCGCTCTTCACAGTCGCCTTCTGTGTCACGCCATCGTCCCCGTACTGCGCTACAGTACCGGATTCTACCGTACCTGCAAACTTTAAAAGCAGCTCCCTGTCGTCTCCCGGAAGGAATTTTGCCTGTAATGCGATCAGGAAACGCTCATGATCCATATATGTGTCATAGCTAAATTCCGGGATCTGTGCTTCCACAATTGCCAGCGTCTCTCGCATCCGGTCAAAATTGAGACAGGAAACCAGATCAACGCGGGTCGGCGATGTCACATGGACCATATATTTTCTACACGCGTCTAGCTCATCCACATTGGAAGAAATATAATCCAGAAGGCTTGTGAGCGTCCGCATCTGGATTGGCTCTGCCCGCATTTCCTGCGGGATCCTTGTCATCCGCTTATCTGTGTATGTATCCCCATTTATCTCAACCACATGCGGCGCTGCCTGCTCTGCGATGTACTCCATTGCATTTCTTAAATCCATGATCCTGTCCTCCTTATGCTTCTTTCGTTCTAAAATCCATTACTTTTCCAATAACTTCGCCCGTTTCTGTGTCTACAACTTCTTCGCCGACAACCACCCGTTCCGGCTCCGGTACTGTTTCAGCAGCCTGTAGCACATCTGCAAAAGACATCTGACCCTTGACCTGTTTGCCATATTCTTCCGCATATACCTGACCTGTGCGCAGATCCTTCCCAACTGCCATGCGCGTCTGGATCGCCGTCACAGGCGCGATCTTTGACGTTACAGATACATCCACCGCCATGTCATCACGGCTCTCGTTCTGGGAAAATGTCAGCTTGATGTTCAGCTCTCTTGATTTCTTCCATGGGGTATTGGGGTCCTGCATATTCTCCAGCACAACCTTCAGTGCAGTGTTTGCTTTTTCTAATAACGACCCGCCGCAAAAATCGTTTAATGAAATAATATTCTCCATAAAAATCTCCTTTCGATGGGGTGCGCCGTTTTCCCCCGGCGCCAGGGAACAGGAGGCATCCTGTCATGTCCGTGATATATACTCCCCAACAAGCCCGAATCAGTAGTTTCTTTTAGCTTTCGCCGGGTGTTGCAACCCTGATTTCCTCTATTTCAACGCGGATGTATGGTTCCCCGTCCGTGTAAATGAAGTCGTGTGTAAAGTTTAGTACGTGTTTCGGGTCGTCATCTGGAATCACGCCGCAGTCCCGCAACGCATCTTCTATGAACTTGTCAGCCAGCCCGAATATGTTCCCTCTGTCCCGCTTTGCGCCTTTTTTCGGCTCTGCAAAGGTATAATGCAGGATCACCGGCGCTGATGCTTTCCAACGCTTCAAATCGCGCCGTATCGCGTTCGTGGCAATCATGACATATTGCCGCTTCAATCGCCCGCCTGCTTTCGGGTTCCTCCCGACTTCTGCAAGGTAATTGTTTAAGCTGGGGAACGTCTTGTCTCCGAAAAATCTGCCTTTAATCGTGAACCCCTTCATAAGAACGACCTCCCGTATCTTTTCCGGAACGCTTCCCGTGCTGCATCCTTGTCCATGCCTTCCGCACAGCGGTCACGCTCGTATGACACCTGAGCCAGCATTTCAAGTAGCACCCTCATTTCTTTACACTGGTGTGCGCTGATCTTCCCAGCGGTATGATGTTCCTTCGTCAGCGGAACCCACAGCCCATCTTCATCCGCCTTTGCCCGATCCGGGCCCATCAGGCAGTGATGACGCTCTACATTCGGCTTTCCGTCTATCAGGTCATATCCCGAATACCTCATGTTGATTATGATTGAATCTTTCATACGTCCACCAACAGCTCACTCGACCAGATTGAATGCGTCAGCACTTTCGTATGTTTGCAGTAATCACACCGCTCGCATCTGACTGGCTCATATTCCCCATTTTTTAACGCAAGGATATGCGAAACGTTCTTTTCCACTTCCGACAGTGCTTCATCCATCAGCGCTTGTTCCACCTGAATCACTTCAATATCTGGATATTCTTCTTTGGATGCAGCAGCAATCTTAAACGGCAACTTCTTCCCGGTGTTAATCTCCACGATTTTCTGATATACTGCGCCCTGGATGTCGTACCCCCAATATCGGATAAAGTCCAGATATCCAAAATCTTTCAAAAAATTTGCTTCTCTCAGGTTTTTCATACATTTCAAATCAACGATCAGCACATCGGGGAAATAGCTGTCCATCTTAATCTTCCACTTAGCTCCAAACAGCTCCCCTGTCATAATGACCTGTTTTTCCCCCGCCATATGGCGCATGAAGTATTCATCCCGTTCTATACGGTTTATGACTTCTTCTGCCCGGCGGTACTCTGCTTTTAAAGCACCTTGTTTTGTAAAGATATCAGGGTTCTGTGCTTTGAACAGGTCAAGCGTCCCTTCAAAATGTGCGTCTACATAAGAGCCAACCATCAGGGATGTTGTTTTTTTCATCTCCCATTCCCCATTCAGACACGCCAGCGCTTCCGCTTCGCATCCTACACGCCCCAGCGTTCCCATAAACTTCTTATACTGGGAGACTGACAGGTATTCCCTGTCTGCCTCCTTTGAAAAATAATTCTCCGCAGTCAAGTTCATTTTGCGCCCTCCGATACATCTTTTTCATTCTCAGGAACGCCAAGCGGTTCGTCCACGACTTCCGTTTTAGGAAAATATGATTCTACAGTTGCCTGTCCATCCTTAATTGCCTTATATACACCCTGTAACAAAATAATATCTTCATTCCCATAAGTACCTGCCGGACGTCCAACATACTCCTCAACCCTATCTTTTGTTACCCCAAACTCAGCTTTGAATACTGAAAGCATTTGAGAAATCCTCTCCTGCATGGGCCTCCCGTCTCCGATTGACATCGTTTTCTTACACTCTTCCACTGCCATATCAACTACATCTCCCGGAATCACTCCTAAAATACATGCTCGCATCCGACGTGCCCCAAAATTCGCAGTTGCTTCGTAAATATCACGGCTATCCGTAAGTTTATATGAACCTTTTTTTGTGTCTCTTTTATGTTCTACCGTGAATACCTTTGTTACCCTCGTATTGGTTTCAAGGTCCCAAGCATATGCCATCATTTCCGAGGCGCCATCTTTCTGCTCCAGCTCAATGATTCCATAATCTATATTCCCCCATGTCTTAGCAAGTGTTTCAGCAAGTCTAATAGATGGGCCGGAAACCCGCTCCCCCCCACGGGGATAAGCGTATACAGCCTGTCCTGCAAGGCTTCTTCTCTGACACGCCCTTTTGATACGCTCGGCCGCCTCAAATTCATCACGCGGAAATTTTTTTGCGATTACCATCGCTGCCTGTACTTCCTGTGCTTGACGGTTAATCATCATCTGGTTATTTCCAGAAGGCGCAGGAGCCGTTCTCTGTTGTTCCATCAATTCATCCATAAATAAATCCTCCTTATAACTCATACACGGTCATTTCCGCATCATCCGTGGTCCTTGTGGCGATAAACTGCAATCCCTTTTCCCTGCACTTGTCATACAGTCGGTTTTTCCATTCCGTAGAAAGCTTCTCCACTCCATCAATCAGGATAATTCGCAGTCCTTTCGGGTTCTGGATTGCCACGTCGATACACAGATCCAGTTTTTCGCCATCCGACAGGTTTGACACCGGCAGCCCATTGATTAACGGAACACCATCTTTAACATTCAGCCCAGCGATTGGGATTTTACACTCCTGAAGGATTTCGCCCGGAAGAGTGCGGGCTTTTTCGATTTTTCTGGTCAGCTCTTCTGCTTCTTCACTCAGATCCTCCACATCACTCTGCAAAGAGAGCATCCGCCGGTATTCATTGATGTGAGATTTCATTTTTTCAATCTCAGCAGCCTGCACTACCAGATCTGTCACATCCTGCGGTTCACGGTCGCGATATTCTCTATATGCTTCGATTTCTGCATCATACTTTGATACACTGGCTTCATATTCTTTGTCATACAGTGCCGCCTTATCAGCCAGTTCTTCATTCAGACCACTTTTCTCGGTCGTGAGAGCCGCAATCTGTTCCTGCATCCGAACAATATCCTTATCAATCTGAGCTCGGCGGTTCCCGATTTCCGTCGCAAGAGCAGCCTTTTTAATCTCGCGGTCGGCTTCGTACTTGCGTACTTTGTTGTCTCTGCTTTCCAGCAGGTTCTTCGCCGTCCGAATCAGCTCGTTATCCTTCCGGATACGCTCAATCTGCTGGTACAGTTCCCCAGCGCTGGCATTTTCCCACATATGAAGGTTGTAACCTTCGGGGATTGTCGCAGCAATTTCTTCGATAAAAGCCCGCTTGTTCCGAATGTCACGGTTCACATCCTGCCGGTGCGTGAAATACTCGCCCTTTTCGGACTGGATATCATTGAGGACTGAAAGAATGTTCTGGTCGTAATTGACCCATGCCGGAATCTCCCCGAACCATTCCTTAATCTTCATCACATCCCACGGATATTCAATCATGTCCAAGATGATTGCATTCTGCTGCTTCTCGGACATTTCCAGAAACTCTACTGGGTTGAGCTGCAATTCCGTGAAAATTTCCCGCAGAAATGCTTCCGGGCTTCCAACCTCCCGCCCATCCTGTTTTACGGATTTATAATCAACCTGATTTGTCCGCGCTTTACGGTTGATTCTAAGCCCTGTATCTGTCTCTATCAGGACCTCTCCCTCCGTTTCGCCATTTCTGACGATATACTTACGGTCTGATTTATTAGACAGCGCGTATTTAATCGCATCAATTACAGATGATTTTCCAACGCCATTGCGTCCTGTCAGTTCCCTGTTCGCACCATCCGCTTCATATTCAGAAATACCAAACAGGTTTCTAATCCGAATCTTTGTTATTTTCATTGCTTCCCTTTCTCCCATGTGCTATCATAGACATGAGCTACATTTCGTAGTTTCTAATTCTTTGACGGTGCGAATGCTTTGGTCGGCGGCGCACCGTCTTTTTACTTTCCAACCAGATCATAAACAGCCCGCCGATTGCCATTACTGCCGGGATAATAAGATTCTGAGAATCCATTCCTCCGGCGCCGACCATAAAAAGTAGAAATCCGATCACGCCAATCATGACACACTCGCCTCATAAATTACTATGACTGCACTCGGCGCTACATGGTAAGGTGCGTCTGCGTTCTGCTTCGTCACATTTCGAAATGCCAGGTACCCACGCTTTACGATGCCCTCGAATACTGCAATCACGTCTCTATCTCCGGCATGGAAGACATAGGTTTTGCCTTCCTGCATCAACTTCCCATCTGTTGTATAGGCTTCGACTTTCTGAACTTTCGTCAGTTCCATCTTCTACTCCTTTCCCAAGTGCTTGTACAACTTGTGCCTGTAAATGTGATACGAGAATTTCTTCGCTGGGGGAATCGGCGGTATCACGCTGCCGATATCCCACAATCCTCGCTTCATGTGTTCACGGACGCTCTGAGGGTTACAGCCCAGTAAAGCAGCGGCATCTTCAACCGATACCCTTTCTTTTTCTGCTATTTCCATTCGTCCCTCCTGATTTTGAGAACAAATGCGATTTTCGCCGCCAGAAACCTGTTTTGAATCTTCACGTTCCCCATAAACTGGTAAACGCTGGATTCTGCATACCCTGTTTCCTGAGCAAGCTGTCTGGTGGTCATGTGACGTTCTTTCATCCGCTCCCGCACAACCTCCAAAAATCGCACCTTCTGCTTCTCCGTCATACGGAGTTCATACTGTTCCACGGCTATTCCCTTAGCAATCGGTTCACCGTAACGCCAAGAACCTTTGCAACAGACTGAACATTCCCCACTGACGGGCTAACTGACTTCCATTTACAAATAGAACCTTTAGCAATTCCTGCTTCACGCTCTACCTGTGAAATGGACATTTTCTTGCGTTTCGCAAGTTCTGAAACATTTTCGTAAATCAATCAAGCATCTCCCTTCGCTAATTTGTGTTGAAAATATTCAGCAAAATAATTGACGTGATGCGCAATATATTCTATAATCAGAATAACCACAAACTAATTATTAAAAATGTACTTCGCATACCGATTATTTTGCGTAATTTTTTCAACCGATATTTTCATTATACGTGATATTTTCAGTATGTCAATACATTTTGCGTAATTTTTTCAACTTTTCGTGAGGCATGTATGTTGACATATGAAACAATTAAAAAATTATGTAAAGAAAAAGGTGTTACTGTAACAAAAGTAGAAAAAGATTTGGGATTCGCAAAAGGTTCGCTTTGCAAGCTAAATACAAACAAACCTAGTTTGGAAAAGGTCCAGAAATTGGCTGAATACTTTGGCGTATCTGTTAATTTCTTTACAGGTTCTGATGGCAGTTCAAATACAGGAACCTACTACCATGACAACGAAACCGCACAAATGGCGCAGGAAATATTTGAAAACAAAGAATTGCGGCTACTCTTCTCTGCCGCCAGAGATGCAAGCCCTGAAGATTTAAAGACAACACACGATATGCTAATGGCTCTTAAACGTAAGGAGCGGGGGTACAATGATGATACCGGAGCATGAAATATTCGTACATTACATAGACCATTTGGGAAATAACGAAGCTGTTACAATAAATGAAGATGGTTCATATTCTATATTTCTTGATCCAGCTCTTTCTTGTGAGATGCAGCATGAGAAATACGAACATGCCCTTCGGCATATCCAAAACCATGACTTTGAAAAAGAAAACGTGCAGGAAATAGAAGTTCAGGCGCACAACATAGTTGCCCCCGTCGTCGTTCCAATCGCACAGAACTCAACTCAAACTCCCCGTCCGGCACGCAAGCGCAGGCGGCGAACCAGCACATCATCCCGGCAGTGGAAAGAATGTGAGGAACGGGTTACGTTCATGTCAAAGTACGACCGGGACTATGCGTTTAAACAGAGCGAAAACAGATGGTTATATGGTGGATTATGATATGAGAATTATAAGGAAAACTATCCCTATTGCAATTGCCATTGTATTGCTTTTGCTTCCAATTACAGGTTATGTAGCTACAGGAGATACCATAGTCCACAAGATAAAAACAGGTGATTGTTATCATACAGGAGATTGTTATCACTTACGCTCCGACATCACAATTACTTTAGAAGAGGCTGTTGATGAAGGGCTTCGCCCTTGCTTAGACTGTGACCCTCCTACCTTAGATGCCGATTCAACTGCTAAATCAGAAAGTACCAATGCAAACTCTATACAGCAGTCAACCCCTAATAATACATCAAGAATTCCGGCATCCAGTTCTCCTGTATCAACAAAGACTGTACATTATGTTGCAATGGAAAGAACGGGACATATTTATTATATCTACCAAGAAGAGGCAATAATGCTCCTATCCGTGATTCTCTTTATTTTATTTTGGATTTTTTATATGATCCATCATCTGAAGAAAACGGTGCAGGAAAAGGATGAAAGGATTCACGACTTGGAAACAGAATTGAAAATTACTCAGACAAAAATTGGAACAATGAAAGAGTTCCAAAACCAAAGCAACCATACAAAGGAGGAAAACGTATGAAACTCAAAAAACAGCTTCTCACACTATTGCTCGTAGTCGGTATGATATTCTCCCTTCCACTTACTACTTTCGCGGCATCTGGTAACACGACCGTATATGTGACCAGAACCGGGGAGAAGTACCACAGCAACGGATGTCAGTATCTGCGAAAATCACAGATTGCTATATCCTTGCAAGATGCAGTAAATTCTGGGTACGATGCTTGTTCCAGATGTAATCCGCCAATCCTGACGACTTCTGCACCTGCACCAGTTCCGCAGACTCCCGCTCCCACACTGCAACCTACAACTGCTGAAGAAGCAGCAAATTCGTTAGAAGAAGATTATAAGATAATGGATGCAGTTCAACATATGTATCTGGTTCAATTTAACACTTTAATGCAAACAAACCCCGCCGCTATTGACCCATTACTGACTCAACGCGCCAGCTTGGTTATGCAGTTAGAGCAAATGAGCGTTGAAGAATATGCCGAGTACTCTTCCTTGACATATTTTACTCAATTAGGATTGCAAAGAGCTGGTTGCTTTATTGGGGAATTTAACGGCTTAATGGATACCCCAACCATTCAATCTATTGCTACTTTCCAGCAAACATTCGGACTTCCAGCAACAGGAATTCTTGATGCACTTACCTTCAATCTTTTACTTTACGTTTCGCAGTTACCTGCGGCTGGCTGATAAATAAAAAAATCGCCCCCTGCGCCAACAGGAGACGATTCTGGACTGCATAACCAAGAGGTGATACAGTACGTTCATGCGAATATATCGTACCACCTTTGGGCAGCTCATTCAACAGAAACGTATGTTCATTTTTGATGAGCTGTTATTTTTATACCCAAAATTCAAAGGAGGTACACTTATGGCACTCATACAATGCCCTGAATGCGGCTCACAGGTTAGCGATAAGGCTCTTTCCTGTCCTCGGTGCGGTTATCCTATGTCTCCCGCAGAAAAGCCCCGCAAATCGCCTAAAACGAGTGCAAAAAGGCATCCCAAATTACCGAACGGTTTCGGCAGCATCAAAAAGCTTTCCGGGAACCGCACAAACCCATATGCTGTTTACCCGCCGGTTACAGAATTTGACTTAAACGGCAACCCTGTACAGCCCAAAGCTCTGGCATATGTCGATAACTGGTATAAGGCTTTCGGCGTGCTGTCTGCATGGAAAGGCGGAAACTTCAAGCCAGGCGATGCAATCGAATTTGATGATTCACAGATCACTGATGCTTTCGTCCTCGATATTATCAGCGCATTTAACTATGGCATCAGCTCCCGGAAATCACAAACGGATCTGACATTTTCGGAAGTTTTCCAGAAATTCATCAAATGGGAAATTGGTCAACCATTAGAACGCGAAAATGATGTTACCAAAATACGGAAACTCAAAACTCGACGCGATTATTTGAATGCTGCATATAAAAATTGTTCCAGTCTACACAACCAAATATTCCGAACACTGACCTATGATAACCTGCAGGATGTCGTTGATTCATGCCCTTTAAAACATGCCAGCAAAGAACACATTATCACGCTTTATCACAAAATGTATAAATACGCAAAGCTCTCTGATATAACAGAGAGAAATGTATCTGAATATGTCACGATCAAAACAGAGGATGATGATGAATCCGGAGTACCTTTCACGACTGCAGAACTAAAAACTCTCTGGGAACATAAAGAAGATCCTACCATAGAATTTATACTCATCATGTGTTTTTCAGGATTCCGCATATCAGCATACAAGAGCATGAAAGTTGATTTAGAAAACCGCACTTTTTTTGGCGGCATAAAAACCAAAAACGGGATAGACAGAATCGTACCTATTCACCCTGCTATTTTCGACATGGTGGACAATCGAATAAAAACCCACGGGAAACTTTTATTCCAACCTATTGAAAAATATCGCTCTAACATGTATGAAAAACTTGAAGAGCTTGGGATCGAAAAACATACGCCACACGACTGCCGAGATACTTTTGCAACGCTCTGCGACAAATTCAAAGTTGATAAAAATTATCTGAAAAGACTGATCGGGCACAGCCTCTCTTCTGATATAACAGAAGATAAATATATCCACCCAGAACTTGACGACCTCCGAAAGGAAATAGAAAAAATTGATTTGTCACGAATTGTCACTAACGACCCAGTATGAATACGTTTTTACGAACATTTGTGGATACGTCAAACTTCCCCATTATTCAAGCAGTCTTGGCACATTTGTTCGTTTTTACGTATTTCTCGATAATACAAAACTTTAAGATTATTTTAAGCTTTTCCATTATGGAAACGAAGTTTCCTATACGATAAAAAAGCCCTGTGCGGGAGTGCTCCCAAAGCACAGGACCTCGTATTCCCATTTTATTGGCAAGCCTTACAGCTGCACCAGCACGAACATATTGTAGATCGCGCGAATGGCGTTTTCGAAATCCCCGTCGCTCACGCCGATGATGATGTTTAACTCGCTGGAGCCCTGGTCGATCATCTTAACGTTAATATTAGCGTGCGCGAGTGCGGAGAAGATACGTCCCGCAGTGCCTCTGGTCGATCTCATGCCACGGCCTACGACTGCGATCAGCGCAAGGTCGCCCTCGATGTCGATCATATCAGGCTTTGCAAGGCGATGGATCGCTGCGACTACGTTCTGTTCCTTATCCATAAATTCATCCTGATGTACAAATACGGTCATCGTATCGATGCCTGACGGTACATGCTCAAACGAAATTCCATTATCTTCAAAAGCCTGTAAAATTCTTCTGCCGAACCCAATTTCGGAATTCATCATATCTTTTTCGATATTAACTGAGCAAAAGCCTCTCTTGCCGGCAATACCTGTAATGACAAATTTCGGCTTCTGGCAGGTGCTCTCCACAATCCAGGTACCACTGTTGTCCGGTTCGTTGGTGTTGCGAATATTGATCGGGATACCTTCGCTTCTGACCGGGAAAATTGCCTCTTCATGCAGCACGGACGCGCCCATATAGGAAAGCTCGCGCAGTTCTCTGTAAGTGATCGTCTCGATCTTTTCCGGGTTCGGGATGATATTCGGGTCTGCGATCAGAAAGCCGGATACGTCCGTCCAGTTTTCATAAACATCCGCATGAACCGCCTTTGCAACGATCGAACCGGTGATATCGGAGCCGCCTCTGGAGAACGTGCGAATGCTTCCGTCCGGATTTGCGCCATAAAAGCCCGGCACAACCGCGTTTTCCATGTTCTGAAGGCGTTCGCCCAGTACTTCGTTGGTCTTTACTGCATCGAATTCGCCATTTTCCTTAAAAAATACAACCTGTGCCGCATCGACAAATTCATATCCCAAATAAGCCGCCATTACGATACCGTTTAAATACTCTCCGCGGGATGCCGCATAATCCTTTCCGACATGAGCACGGAAGTTTTTTTCGATGACAGCAAACTCGTCTGCCAGAGACAACGTCAGGGACAGACCGTCAATGATCTCCTGATAGCGTTCCTCGATCTGGTGCAGGTTTTCAGAAAAATCTTCGTCCTGCTCCGCCAGCGCGTAACAGCCATACAGCATATCCGTTACCTTTGTGTCCTTGCGGAACCGTTTGCCCGGCGCGCTCGGTACAACGTATCTTCTGGATGCTTCTGCATGGACGATTTCCGCAACCTTTTCAAACTGCTGTGCGCTCGCAAGGGAACTGCCCCCGAATTTTACTACTTTTCTCATGGTCTCTGTATTCTCCTGTCTTTTTTCAATCCTTGATTCTGATCTTTTTCACAAATCCGAAGATCTGCTCCCGGCATTTCTCAAACTCTGCTTCCTGCATGGATTCTGTCACAAAAGCGAATTCCTCCAAAGCGCTGTCCAAAACGACCGGCACTACGGCTCCGAATACCTTTTCGACATCCGCCCGGGCTTTCTTTGACACCCGGACAAAGAAGCGTCCCTCCTGACTGTCAAAGTCGACGACTTTTGCCTCGCCCTCTTCCCACAGGCATCCGACTGTTTTCTGTAGATGTCTCGCGCATTCCACCACATCGGCGACTACCGCACTCGCAGTCGGCAGCTTTCCGGCACCGCGTCCGTAAAACATCGTATCGCCCAGCGTATTGCCGCATACCGCCACGGCGTTGAACACATCGTTGACACCGGCAAGGGCATTTTCCTTTTTCAGAAGGTACGGCGCAACGGATATCTGATAGCCATTCTCCGTCTCCCGGCTGACCGCCAGAAGCTTGATTGTCGCATCCAGCTTCTTTGCATAGGCAAAATCTGTCGGATCGATTCCGGTGATGCCCTCCGTATGGATTTTGTGGAAATCAACGGTCTTTCCCGCTACGAGGGAGGTCAGAATCGCAATTTTGCGGCACGCATCGTAGCCTTCCACGTCTGCTTCCGGATTGCGCTCCGCATAGCCCAGTGCCTGCGCCTGACCAAGGGCTTCTTCAAACAACATGCCCTCCTGTTCCATCTTTGTTAAAATATAATTCGTCGTTCCATTTAAAATACCGGAAACTTCCACAATCCGCTCCGCCGTCAGGCAGTTGTTAATTGGACGAATGATCGGAATACCGCCGCCTACGCTCGCCTCAAAAAAGTAATTGCAGCGATTCTCCCGCGCCAGCCGAAGAAGCTCTGCGCCGTGGTTTGCAACCAGCTCCTTATTCGAAGTGCATACACTCTTTCCGGCTTCCAATGCACGTTTGGAAAACGTGTATGCCGGTTCGTTTCCGCCCATCGTCTCGCAGACAATCGAAATCTCCGGGTCCTGTAAAATAACTTCTATATCATGTACGACTTTCGTCTCATTCGGATCTCCGGGAAAATCCCTCAGATCCAGAATATATTTCACTTCAATCGGATTACCGGCACGCTTTGCAATCAGCTCCTGATTGCAGGAAAGCACTTCAGCCACGCCGCTTCCCACTGTACCATATCCTAATATCGCTGCTTTTACCATGCTTTGCTGTTCTCCGTTTTCTACTCTTTCGCCAGAATCTTTACGCTGTGCACGCCTGTCCGCTTCTCCATCGCATCCAGCATTTCCGAAATGTCCTTCGTCGTCTGAAGAACCTGTACGCTGATACTCAGCGCCGCAACGCCATTGATCGGAATACTCTGATGAATCGTCAGAATATTTGCGCCAAACTGTGCAATGACCTGAAGCACATCTGACAGAAGTCCCGGTTCGTCCTCGATCTGCATCGAAAGCGTTACAGTTTTTCCCTGGGTACTGTCGTGGAACGGAAAAATATCATCCTTATATTTGTAAAAAGAGCTTCTGCTGATACCAACCGCATCTACCGCGTCCTGAATGGTGGGCAGCTTTCCTGACTCCAACAGCCGTTTCGCTTCCACAACCTTCAATAATACCTCCGGTACCGCTTTTTTTGTCACCACAAAATATTTGGTAGGCTCTGTCATAATATCGCCCCCTTTATGTTCTTATGTCGCACACACTTGTGCGCCATTGAGGGATATTCTAACATAGCCTACCAAATTACGCAAGAACTATTTTTATCCGATTCTCGCCCGTTTGCGCTGTCGCTTGCCTGTCTGGAAACGATATGCGGCTACGACGTCGTAATAATAAACCGCCGCATACATCACAGCGCCCATAATAAACGCCATCAAAACGTCGAACATCGAATGCTGTTTGATAAACATCGTGGATAAAATGATCGAAACACAGAGAATCAGGGAGCCTCTGCGCACCCACTTTTTGCCGGAGAGCGTTTCATTGTTCATCACCGCGAAATGCGCTCCGAGGGAATTATATACATGGATACTTGGGAACAGGTTGGTCGGCGTATCCGTCTGCCAAAGCTGACTCACCAGAACCGTAAATACATTGTGGCGCGGCATGGTGTGAAGCCGCAGATGCTGAATATTCGGAATAAACGTCGAAATCACCAAAAAAATCAGCATTCCCGTACACAGAAAAACTGCACATCTGTCATAGTTGCGCCGATCCTTGAAAAACAGATACCCGAGCACAGCTGGTACATAAGCAAACCAGAGCAGGTACGGCACGACAAAATATTCACAGAACGGTATATAATCATCAATGTTCATATGCACTACCATATACTGCACATTGGTGCGGTGCTCCAGCAAATAAAACCACAGAACGTAGATCACACCGAAGATTGCCAACGGTATGATATGCTTATACTTCTCATAATAGCGTTTCATTGCTCTCCTCTTTCGCTGCCGGGCAGCGATTCCATCCTCACGAAAAACAGAGTTTCTTCTATTTTTATACGTTCTATACAATCGTTATATGATAAACCGAAGCTTCTGTTTTTCTACTGTCAGTTCAATTCTGTCGAGCTTTCCCGGGATCTCTCCGTCTGTCTGCACCCAGCAGGGCGTCGACGTACGAATTTCAATCCGGGAGGCGCGATACTGATCCACGCCTTTAAATCCTCCGTGCTTTCCCTTCAATGCAAAAGGGATAATGATCGGGAATTTCCATCTCGGCACGTTATTGACCACGCACAGGTCGAGCAGCCCGTCCTGATCGTCTGCCTTCGGACAAAAGCAAAAGCCGCCGCCCTCGTAGCGGTGAATCATTCCCGCCGCAAATAAAAGCTTTCCTGCTTTGATGATCTCCCTGCCGTCCAAGCGAATCGACGCCCTGCAATACTGCAGCGTCAGCATCTGCTTCAAGCCGATCCCAAGATACGTCAGCTTGCCGAGCCCGAGTTTGTTTAACGCGTCCTTCATCGGGGAATCGAGCGCCTCCTGACAAACCGCTGCATCATATCCTATGCCGCAGCTGACCAGAAAATACCTTTTTTGCGTTTTTCCATCAGCATTCCATGTGACGCATCCAAGATCCATCCGATGCTCTGTGCCGCCATCCAGCAGCTTTTTCATCAGAGGCCTGATGTCGTGCCCAATCTTAAGATCCCGCGCCAGATCGTTACTCGAACCGGTCGGGATATAACCGAGCCGAACCTGTTCGAAATGCTGCATCCCCTGTATGGCTTCATTGAGCGTTCCGTCTCCGCCGAGCACAATTAAAAACCGTTCCGCTCCTTCGGAAACATTCGTCAGCCGTTTTGCCAGCTGCCTGACATCGCCGCGCTTTTCCGAAAAATAAACCTCATAAGGAATGCTGCGCTCCTGCAAAACTGCTTCCGCCTGTTTCCAGAGCGCATAGCCCTCTCCTGAGTGGGCTGCAGGATTTACAATAAACAATAATGGAAGCCTGCCGTCCCCATATTCACATTCACAGTACATTTAGAACCCTTACCCTTTGTTTTTCCTAACCTTATCTTTACTAAGTCTGTATTTTATCCACAAATATTTCCAAAGTCAATACAGGGCAAAAAGAATTCGTAAAAAATTAAGGAAAAGATAAAAAAGAATCCTGCGAAGCAGGATTCTCCGCCTGCGGCGGGTCGCGCAAGCGACATTCTTCCATTCCGCTGCAGTGCGATCCGCGCGGAGCGTTTTTATCGTATGGAAACGAAGTTTCCTATACGATAACAAAACCGCCGGGGCTTTCGAAAAAGCCGCCGGCGGTCTGTATCGGCTGCAAGCTGCAGCGTCGGATTATTTTACTGTGATTGCTGTGATATGGGGATTTACACCCTCGTACCAGTACAGGAAGCCTTCTGCATCGATGGTATCACCGATCTGCAGATTTTTAACAGCCTTGTAAACATCGCTGTCCTTGTCACACAGATAAGACTCAACCAGGAAGGTGTAGGTTTCGCCGTTGCTGGAAACGTTGAAGTACAGGTCGTCGCCCTCAGAACCGGAACCATCGTAGTTGTACAGATAAGCAACATCGTTGCCGTCTGCATCCTGACCAGCCGCTTCTACAGTCAGATCCGTAAAGGTAACATGCTGGTTCTGATGATCGATCAGCTCGTCTGTGCCAAGCAGGTCAGTAACATCAACTGCAGGAGCGATATATTCGTCTGCGCCCTCTACGAACTCAAAGGTTGCATCCATCAGCTCAACTTCGCCGGACCACTCGGATTTGTAACCGGTTACGCGGATTTTTACGCCAGGAACGAGCTTTTCATAATCTTCTTCGGAACAAGCCATGTTATACAGGAAGTATGCACCGTCCTTGTCCTGTGTATAAACAGTAGCCTTGTCTTCCCACCAAGACTGTTTTGCCTGAACGTAGCTCTCGATGGTCACTTCGCTGTCCAGATCTGCTGCAACATAATCTGCATAGGATAAAACATCGCCTGCTGCTTCTTCTGCTGCAGTGCTTTCTTCTGTGCTCTCAGTTGCGGTCTCTTCTGCTGCAGTGCTTTCAACAGTCTCTACTGCAGTGCTCTCAGCTGCTGTCTCTGTGGTTTCTGCTGCCTGTCCGCAGCCAACCATTGCTGCAGTCATGGAAACGGTCAGAACCATTGCCAGTAATTTTTTCATCTTTCTTCTCCTTTGTCTCCAGGACGTTTCCCGTCCCATGGAAAACCATTTTTGCTTAAACATTCTTATTATAGCCGAAATGTCCGGAAAATCAATCCCCTCTTTTGCTTTTTTGCAATTGCTGCCAGACCACATACAAAAGAATCAATACCCAGGCAGCGCCAATCACACTGAGCAATACGACGGAGGTCGTCGGAAGCGGTCCCAGATCCTGTTTGCCCGCCGTGCTCTGCAGCGTATCATTTAAGTGATACAGCGCGGTCACGTCATCAAAGAGCTTATCCGTGTATGCCTCGTCCACGGTTTCTTTTCGACGTACAGATTTTGCCGTTTTTTCAATCAGCTGTCCTGCCGCATCCCGCAGGGAAGCCGAGCCGGAAAAGACGGGCGTTGTAAACGTATCCTGCGTATGATTTAACAAAAGCTTCGCCGCTTCGATTTTTACTTTGTAATGGGTGTCCGCATCCTCGCCCTCCCGCGCAAGATAATCCTGATATTCGGCGGACTCCTGCGCTTTGGACGTGACCGGCACATAGCCTTCTGTCTCAGAATAGGAAATCTGCACGTCGCTGGTCAGAAGGTACTGGGTAAACAGCCAGGACGCCAACACCTCCTGCGGATCTTCCTTATAAAAAACACAAACCGAGGGGCCCTGCGAAATCATCTGCATATTTTCCGGGTCATACTGTGGAACGGGACGCACCGCCACTTCAAAGGACTGCTTTGCCTCGTCGCTGATATCCGACAGCGGCGCATCGGGGCCCATCCAGGTCGCGCCTGCGGTGGAATCCACGGCGAATACGCACTGACCGGCATTTAAAAAATTCGCCGGATAGCTCGAAATCTTAAACGTTGAAAATGCACCGGAACGGACATGATCCGCAATCGTAAACAGAATGTCCTTTGTCGTATCGTTGAAAATCTCGACCTCGCCGGACTGCGTGGAATATCCGGCGTTTTTCTGACGCAGCATCTGAATCATCATATTGTCGGTGGATTTGTAGATAAACGGGATCATAACGTCGCCCCCATTTAACACATACTTTCCATCCGCGCCCTTTTTCGCAGCTGCCTCAGAGACTTCCCAGATAAAATCCCAGGTCAGCACGTCAGGAACCGTATAGCCCAGCTGCTCCACATAACCCTGGTTGATATAGCAGGCTTCTGTCGAACGCATGTAGGGAAGCGCGTAATAATGTCCGTTTAAGGAACATTCCTTCAAAAACTGCGGAATTACTTCCTCCTGCGTCGGGGAATCGAATTCCAGATTGCTTCCGCCAAGTCCATAGGCGGGATCTGCCATCAGTTCATCCAGAGGTACGACCACCTGACTGCCGGTTAAATACGTTGCAATATGGTCCGGGTAGGTGATGCAGACATTCGGCGTCGTCTGCGTCGCAATATTCGTAATAACGTCGTTGTAAATTTTGCCGTAATCCGTGTACAGCTTCAGATTGACCGTGATATTCGGGTAGAGTGCCTCAAAATCCGCGATCGTTTTTTTGTAAATATCCGTCTGACGGATGTTCGTGTCGTTTTTTGCCCAGAACGTGATCTCATACTGCTTTGTCGTGTCGAAGTTCTCCGGCACTTCAAACGCAGCCCTTTCCTTCGAGCCGTGACATCCGGTCAGCCCTGCCGCAGCCCCGGTCAGACAGACGAACGCCATCGCACAGGACAGCATCTTTTTCCAGAATGGTCTCATCCTTTTACCCCTCCCTGCGATACGCCCGCCATAATCTTTTTGCGGAACACCAAAAACAGCACGATCAGCGGAACCGAAATCACGACCACCGCCGCCATCATGGCAGGGATATTTTCTCTGCCGAAGCCGTTTTCCCGGATCTCCTGAATGCCGTTGGAAACCAGATAATATGCCGGATCGTCCGTCACCAGGCGCGGCCAGAGATAGGAGTTCCAGCACTCAATGACCTTTAAGATCCCGACGGTAACAAGGGTTGGGCGGCAGATCGGCAGCATCACCTTCCAGAGATATTTCAAATCAGAGGTTCCGTCCACCTTTGCCGCACGGTACAGCTCGTCTGGAACCTGTTCAAAATTTTCTTTCAATAAATAAATGTAAAACACCGAGGTCACGGACGGCAGTACCAATCCGGCAAAGCTGTTGCGCATGCCCCACTGTGTGATCGTCGCGTAGTTGGTGATCATGACCAGCTCCGCCGGAATCATCATCAGGGACAGAAAAAACGTGAACACCAGATTTTTTCCCGGAAAGGAAAGGCGTGCAAACGCATATGCCGCGAGCGTGATCACGACCATCATCAGCGCCGTCGTCACAACCGTGAAAATCAGCGTATTGAGCAGGTATTTGCCCAGCGGTACAGAAGTAAACGCATCTGCGTAGTTCTGCAGCGTCGGCGAAAGCGTAAACAGCTTCGGGATATGCTCTGCGTTATAGGAACCGTAGCTTTTTACGGAGGTTAAAAGCATCCAGTAAAACGGAAACAGCACCACGAGCGCCCAGAACGTCAGAAAAATATAGGTTCCTGTCTTGCCAGCTCTGGCTTTTTTCCGGTCCCGTTCTTCGGTTTGTCCATAATCCAATTCTTTGTCCATAACGGTCTGCCTTTCAGTAATGCACATGTTTTTTGCTTACGAGAAGATTGATACAGGTAATCGTCAAAACGATCACAAACAGAAGGATTGCCGCCGCGGAAGCATAGGACGGGAAGCCACCGCTGTCCCCGTAAAGCATGTCGTAAACATAGCCGACAATCGTATTCATCCCAGCCGCGTTCAAATCCGTTCCAAACAGCGCAACTGCGTCGCTGTAGGCTTTAAACGCGCCGATGAACCCGGTAATAATCAGATAAAAAATCATCGGGGAAATCATCGGCACTGTGATCTTCCAGAAAATTCTCGTCTTCGAGGTTCCGTCCACCTTCGCCGCCTTGTAATAGTCGGGATTTACCGAAGCGAGGGCGCTCGTCAAGATCAGAATTTTAAAGGGCATAACGACCCAAATCGTGTAAAAGCACAGGACAAACATCTTCGCCCAGTAGGGACCGCTGATAAAATCGACCGGTCCTGCACCGAACCAGTGCAGCATCAGGTTGATTAAACCGTCCGTATATTCTGTTTTCTGGAACAGCACCATAAATACCATGCCAACCGCCAGCGTATTGGTCACATAGGGCAGGAAAAATACCGTCTGGTACAGGTCGCGCAGCGCTTTAATCGAGCTGAGTGCCAGGGAAATCAGCAGTGCAAAGCCTGTAGATAGGGGCACGGTGATGACAACCAGAAGGAATGTATTTTTGACCGCCTGTAAAAAATACGGGTCATGCAGGACATAGGAATAGTTGTAAAATCCGGTTCCGAAATAGGTCTGGGACGCAAAGTTATAGCCCTCCTCCATCGAATAAACAAACACGTCGATCAGCGGATAGACGAGGAAAAATCCCAGAAATAAAATGGCAGGCAGCAAATACAGCCATGCCCTGAGGGTTTGTTTTTTCATGGTCAGCTCCTTTTGCCTGCAGGCCGCTTTAACGCAGTCTCAATCCGGCTGCCGTCTTTTGCATCAAACAAAAATACCTTATCTGTTTTCAGCGAGAAGAAAACTGCCTGTGCCATATCCTGATTTAACCTGGTCGAGCCGACGATCGCGCGGATGGATGCATTTTCCGCAGCCGGATGGGACGCGACAATGCTGATATCTCTGCCCAGCACCTCGATGCCCTTTAATGCACAGGAAAACGTTCCGTCCTCGTCCACAACAAAGCCCTCCGGACGGATACCGACCGTTACCTCCTGGTCAGGCAGATCGGCAAGCAGCACCGTCTCTTCCCCAATTTTCACCTGACCGTCTGTCACTTTTCCGGAAAAGACATTGATCGGCGGCGTGCCCAAAAATTTTGCCACAAACAGGTTTGCCGGCTGGTCATAAACCTCCTGCGGTTTGCCGATCTGCTGCAGGATGCCTTCTTTCATGACAACAATCAGGTCGGAAATACTCAGTGCCTCCTCCTGATCGTGCGTGACGAAGATCGTCGTGATTTTCGTCTCGCGCTGAATCCTGCGGATTTCTTCCCGGGTCTGCAGGCGCAGGCGCGCATCCAGGTTCGACAGCGGCTCATCCAGTAAAAGCACGCGAGGCATTTTTACCAGTGCACGCGCGATGGCTACACGCTGCTGCTGACCGCCGGAAAGCTCCCTGGGCTTTCGATCCAGCAGTTCTTCCAGCGAAACCATCTTCGCTGCGTCCAGCACGCGCTTTTCCATCTCTTCTTTGGAAAGGCGATCTTTTCCCTTTAAATTCTCCAGCGGGAACATAATATTTTTCCGCACCGTCAGATGCGGGTATAACGCGTAATTCTGAAATACCATGCCGACACCACGATGCTCCGGCTCCACGCCCGTCACATCCTCGCCGCCGAAGAAAATTTTGCCCGAGGTCGGCTTTTCCAGACCGCAGATTAGGTTTAACGTCGTGCTCTTACCGCAGCCCGACGGTCCTAACAGACCGATCAGCTGACCGTCCGGGATCGAAAAGTTAAATTCGTTGACCGCGATGACATCCCCCGGATGCTTGCGGTTTCGGTTCGGAAATTTCTTTGTCAGGTTCTGTAATTGGATCTCCATAATGCCCTCTCTTTTGCTGTTGTCACCAGCGGCGGCAACGTTTTTTGACAGATCAACCTGTATTTGGGCAAAATCTGCCCATATAACCTGATTATAGCGAAAGGGAGCGTATTTCTCAAGACCTTTCCTTGGAAAGCTGCGAAGGGCAAAAACAATTCGGCGCCATGCAGCTGTTTTCTGACAGCAGCTGCATGGCGCCGAGATATTGCCGGCAGGCGCTGTTTTTATCGTATGGAAACTTCGTTTCCATACGATAAAAATGCGCTACGAGGATGCGCACTCGGCGCAAGGGTAGATGGTTGCTGAAGCAACCGCGCCTCGGCGCGAGAATGTGCCAAGGCACATTCTTTTTTATCGTATAGGAAACTTCGTTTCTATACGATAAAAAAGCTCCGCGCGGATCGCACTGCGGCGGAATGGTAGAATGTCGCTTACGCGACCCGCCGCAGGCGGAGAATCCTGCTTCGCAGGATTCTTTTTTATTTCTCTTGCCATTTTAGAATATTTTTTTTACCGCACAGTCGGAATCCGTGTTACAACAAAGCTGTTTGCCGGAAGCACGATGCCGTCTGCTGCATCGCTCTCGCACTCCGAAAGTTTTACGCTGTCCGGATGCTCAATGCAGTTATACGCGTCTTCACCCTCGCCGGTCAAAATCACGTTCTTTGCCGTTCCTGCTGCCCGGAAGCTGTCCAGATCGAGCTCGAGCGTTTTTTCGCAGTCGTTATGGTTGACCACCTTGAGGATGAGATCTCCGGTTCTTTCATCGAGGCTTACGTTTGCATAAACCTGCTCCTTGCGCAGCTCTTTTTCCTGTCCGTCCATCGCAAGGGCCACGGTTCCCATATTTTCTCCGTAAAGCTTCTGTACGAAATAACTGGGCGTCCCATAGGCTTTCGTTTCGTCGAACCAGATCATATCCGGAGACCACTGCGCGTAGCCGACTCTTGCAAACAGGGGCGCATAGGAAGCCAACACAACAACGTCCGCATTTCTTTCCACGCCGGTCAAAAATGCAGCCTCTGCCAGTGCACCGCCCAGGGTGTTTGCCTGAGGCAGGTTCATGCCGCTGATCGGATGAGAAGCATATTCCCCGGAGAACACCTTGACATCCCTCGGATATTCATCATAGAAATCTGTATGTGCATAAAACCAGTCGGGTTTTACATAGTAATGCTCATCCACTGCATAGCAGAAATTGTCTCTTGCAGGAACTTCTTTTTTATAGAATTCCCATGCCTTGTCGTAATGCTCGGAGGTGATATCCGGTCCTGCAGAGCCGATCAGCTTAATTTCGGGATATTTTGCGTGGATTGCCTTTTCGAATGCCTGATATCGACCAAAGAAGTCAATCTTTTCCGTCTGCCACTGCTCATTGCCGATGCCGACCATCGTCAACCCGAAGGGCTCTGGATGTCCCATTTTTGCACGGACACTGCCCCAGGTGCTGTCTGCGGGACCGTTTGCAAACTCGATCAAGTCAACCGCATCCTGCAAAAACTCCTGAAACTCCGGCTCGTCCATTTCCACCAGCTCATAGGACTGGAACTGACACGCCAGACCGACATTCAAAACCGGCAGCGGCTTTGCACCGATCAGCTCACACAGCAGAAAATATTCATAAAAACCGATGCCGAGGGTCTGGTTGTAATGGGAATACTGCGTGTGCCATCCGTTTTCCTCGCTCGTCAGATGCACTGCCCAGCGATTGAAATTCGTGCGGCGATCTTTGATGTCGCCGACGCTCTCTTTCCAGCGGTAACGATTTTCCAGCGTATTTCCTTCGATAATACATCCACCCGGAAAACGCAAAAAACCGGGATGCAAGCCTTTTAACAGGTCAAACAGATCTTTGCGGAACACACCTGCCACCGCATCGTCCGGCATCATGGAAATCAAATCGAACTCGACCGTGCCGGGCTTTGTCAGGCTGATCGTAAATCTGCCGTTCCGGATTGTCTCCCCGGCTTCCAGTACTGCTTCATACAGGTTCCATTTCTGCCAGGTTTTCTCCGGCGCATGGATGCAGGAAACCTCTGCCTGTGCGCAGATTCTGCCGTCCTTTGTGACCTGTACCGTAATATCTCCTTCCGGATACTGCGCCGCCCGCGCATAAAACCGAACGGTGTAGGTCTTTCCTTTTTCCAGATAAATACCGTCGTACGCCTTATTCCAGAAGCCCTGTCCGGCATCCTGCGCCGTGAACCGCAGATACCACGGATTCACGCGGCTGATCGGGCTGCCCGTCACATACTCCATGCGGCCCTCACCACATTCTTTGGTCGCATTCCAGCCATAGCCCCATGCAGGCTTGGTATAGTAGTCTCCCACGTCCCCGTAACAGTCCACAAAGGAAAACGACCGGTTTTCAATCATCTCTGCGTACAGACCACCGTCCGCCGCGTAATTGATATCCTCAAAAAACAGACCGATCATGCCATCCTGAACCGCCGCCTTTTTGCAGTTTGAAATCTGAAGCTTCACAACAATACCCTCCTTCTTATCTATTTGTAAGGTTCTTTAGTTTTGTTTAAATTATTATACTTCGTGCAAAACATCTTTGTAAAGAGGGGGATGGAATTATTTTCCCGCCGCGACGCGCTGCGGATACCATTTTTCAAACCAACCCGTAAAGATGCCCATGAGCACGGTCGCCATGTTGTTTAAAATCTGCATCAGCGTCGTATGCCCTGCCGACAACAGAAATGCCGACCAAATTGCAATCAGAATGTAGAGGATTCCCCAGCCAGCCGCCAGGATTCTGTTCGCTTTCATAAAAATCGGATTTTCCAGCGCATCGTCGCCATGGTAGTTGTATTTGACATAAGCCGCACAGAGTGGCTCTTTTGTCAGGCAGGATAACAGCCACATCAGCCCGAAGCCCAGATATCCGGCAAGCAGTGCGATATTGACGCAGCCTTTTTGCAGGGCGAGGACAGAAAGCAGTGCGACCATTCCAAAGGAAAGCCGGTCATAAACCGTCAGCTTCCGGTTCCACGCAGCAAGCGGCAGGCACGCGCAAATTGCCAGCGTCACGATCGCTCCGACATTTTCTCCGACAGGCACTGCCACCCAGAACGTAATCCACGCCGCCAGCATGAAAATCATCTGCGGCTGTTTTTCTTTTTCTGCTGTCTTCCCGTCGGAATTTTTGCCGGATTTTTCTTTTCCCGCAGCTGCATTTGCTGCACCAAAGAAATCATCCCAGTGTATCATCAGGGAAAAATCTCCGGTCACGCGATACATTCCTTTTGCCAGTGCTGCATCCCCACGGATCTCTCCCCTTGCAATCGACTGCCAGACGTCCCAGGGCGTCTCGATCACCGTCGTTGCCTCCCTGCTGCGTGCCTCCAGCACCGTGCTGCCGTCTTTTCCGAGCACGATCTGCCATGCTTTTCCCAGATCTGTATAGCGGATTTCCAGCACGCGCTCTTTTTGGTCGAAGCTGTCTTTGTTATAAAGTGCCGCCATCTGCCTGGTAAATGTCAGCACCGGATCTTCCTTTTCGCCGCTGTTTTTTTCCACGCCCCAGCTCGCATCCGCCATTTTTTCAAATACATCTCTCGGATACAGAAGTTCCCTCAGCTTTTCCTTCGCGTCTTCTGAAATCGCCTGTTTCTGTGCGTATTCGCGCCCCGCCTGTCTGACGCATTCCAGATATTCATCCGTCCGCGCCTTTAATTCCGGAACACGGAACAGCTCACCCTGTCCGCAGAAAATGCTTTCATACTGCCCTGCGCCGCACACATGGTCGAACAGCTTCGTCACGCTGTCGTAATTATTCTTTGCCGTATAAAATCCGCAGGTGGAAATCAGCAGATGCCGCTTACCGCTCATATCGTATCGGGACGGATGCCCGCCGCTCCCGGTCTGCCCCTCCTGCTCTTCCATAAATGGGAGGTTCATGGGCAGCTGCCTGTCGATAAAGTTTTTCAAAAGCCCCGGAACGCTGAAATAATAAAGCGGAAAACTCCAGATCATGAGATCCGCCCACAGCTCTCCTTCGATGCCCTCCCGCATGTCGTCTGTCATCACGCATTTGCCCGGCGTTTTGTTCCAGCAGGCAAAACAGCCCCTACAGGGAGCGATCTTTTTCTCGGAAAGGTTCATCTGTCTGATCTCTGCATCCTTGTCGATTTCCAAAATGCCCTCCAGAAATGCTTTGGAGAGCTTTAACGTGTTGCTTCGATCGCCTTTCGGGCTTCCATTGATCAAAAGAATTTTCATACCAATCTCCATTCCGCGGGCGCTTTGCGCCGAAGGAACCGCGAGACGAACATCCAGTTCGTCTCCGCGATCCTGGCTACTTTGTGTCGCCTGCGACACAGTTTCTCTTATGTTCAGTATAGCACACCCGAATATCCGCTGCATTGTCATTTTGGTAAAATCTGAGAAAAACACGCATCCTCGCGGAGCGTTTATTATCGTATGGAAACGAAGTTTCCTATACGATAATAAAACTGTCGCCGGAAATCTGCCGTTTTTCGCCCCCCTATACTCCGCTGTGTTACGGCACATCTACCATAATCACATCCGGTCCGATCTGTTTGATATCCTGATACGCAATCGCATACTCCGTATCGCAGCCAAACAGGCACTTCCAGTTTTTGCCGCCGATGCCCGGCACAATAATTTTCTGGATCACGCCGCTGCACTCATCGAACTCGAAGTCCGTCACATGTCCCATTTTCCGGCAGTCGCGTAAGTTTACGACTTCCTTGCTTTTTAATTCTGAAAAAAGCATCCGAAATTCTCCCGTTTTTTCTATCCTATGCAGCGGCGCGCACGCTGGTGCAGCGCTTTTCACTACGGCTGCCATGCGCTGCAATACATCAAAATCTGCGTCATCGCTTTGAATAAATTCCGTTTTTTCGTCCATGCTCTTTCCATAGCTTTTCAATCACAGGAGGCAATGCCATGGCACTCAACAAAGTGGAAATCTGCGGCGTCAACACCGCCCGCCTGCCGATCCTAACCAATGAAGAAAAAGACGCGCTTTTTATCCAGATCCGGCAGGGCGACGCCGACGCACGGGAACAGTTTATCAAGGGAAATCTGCGGCTCGTTTTGAGCGTCATCCGACGCTTTTCCTCTGCAGGGGAAAACGTAGACGATCTATTTCAGATTGGCTGTATCGGTCTGATCAAGGCAATCGACCATTTCAATACCGAACTGGGAGTACGGTTTTCAACTTATGCTGTCCCTATGATTATTGGCGAGATCCGGCGTTTTCTGCGGGACAACAACTCCATCCGGGTCAGCCGTTCGCTGCGCGACACCGCCTATAAAGCCATCTACGCGCGGGAAATGCTTTTAAAAAAGAACCAGAAGGAGCCGTCCATCACCGAGGTTGCCTCCGAGGTCGGCATCTCCCGGGAGGATATTGTCTATGCCCTCGACGCCATCCAGAATCCCATGAGCCTGTATGAGCCGATTTTCACAGACGGAGGAGACACGCTCTATGTGATGGATCAGATTCGGGATAAAAAGAACCGGGAGGAAAACTGGGTCGAGCATCTGTCTTTGTCCGACGCGTTAAAAAAGCTCAATGCCCGGGAACATGAGATCATTTCTCTGCGCTTTTTCGAAGGAAAAACGCAGATGGAGGTTGCCGAGCTGATCGGAATTTCCCAGGCACAGGTTTCCAGGCTCGAAAAAAATGCTCTCCGCATCATGCGCGCGTATTTGAGCGCATGATGCAGGGAGCATGTAACACACGGTGTGAGTATTTCACGGCATGACAGCACATCCCGGAATGCGTGCAGGCATGGCGGTCGGACGCAGCTGCAGCGCGCAGCTTCACTCCCGCACCATCTCTTTTTTCAGCCGCTTCATGATCTTTTTTTCCAGCCGGGAAATATAGGACTGGGAAATACCCAGATATGCCGCGACCTCCTTCTGGGTCATTTCCTGCCCGTCCGGCGTATCCAGTCCAAAACGCAGGCTGACGATTGTGCGCTCCCGCTCGGAAAGCTTCGCCACCGCATTTCTTAAAATCCTGCGCTCTGCCTCGTTTTCCATATCCCGGTAGATCACGTCCTCATCCGTCCCCAGGATATCCGACAAAAGCAGCTCGTTTCCGTCCCAGTCAACGTTCAGCGGCTCGTCGATCGAAACCTCCATCCGCGTCTTGTGGTTGCGGCGCAGATACATCAGGATTTCATTTTCAATGCATCGGGATGCATAAGTTGCGAGCTTGATATTTTTCCCGGGATTGAATGTATTGATTGACTTGATCAGTCCAATCGTGCCGATCGAAATCAGATCCTCCACGCCGACGCCCGTATTATCGAACTTCTTTGCTATGTAAACAACCAGGCGCAGGTTGTGTTCAATTAAAATTGACCGCGCCTCCTGCGCATATTCCTCTGTCGCCAGATCCTGAATCACCTCGTTTTCCTGTTCCGTTTCCAGAGGTGCCGGAAGCACATCTGCGCCGCCAATATAATGAATATCCCCCTCATGTGCCATAAAAAATGCCGGTTCCCGGCGGATCAATTTAAACTGCACTTTTCCCGGCATCGCTACTTTTAATATCATGGTCTGCTCCTTTCTTTTCCTCCAGTAATGCTGGATGCAGAATCATCTGGTATCCGCCCGACCGGCTCAAACGCCCGGGTCCGACTGCAACCGTCACATCTGCAATCTTTTTCTCCTGTCCGTCTTTTCTCAGATACAGTTCTGAAACCGTCACCGCCCGAAGGAGTCCGTGGGCCCTGCCGATGCTGTGATAGGGAATCAGCCGAACCGCCTTTTCCGTCGAAATTCCAAGCTTTTTCGCCGTCTCTTCGTCCAAAACACAGACCGGGCGCCCCGTGTACGGGTCTTTCAGGGAATTTCCGCTGTCCATCAACGCGCTTCCGGAAAAAAACTTCGTTTTCCAGAAAAAAGAGACTTTCCAGATCGGATGTTTCTGCCGCCTGCGCTCCCGGTCCAGAAGCTTTGCGCCATACCAGACGACAATCGCGCACCAGACCAAAAGCTGCGTCATGGGAACCTGCCCGCCGGTCCCAAAACCGTTATGATCGGTTCCAAACAGTTCCCAGATTTCGGAAATGCCGCTGCAGACACCGCCGAGCACGCAGGCACAACACATATAGCAGATCCAGACACGCCGCATTCCTTCCCGGCTTTTGACCTGAAAGCATCGCTGTACCCACCAAAGTGCTGCAATCAGGCAAAAAAACGTTTTTCCTGCCAGAATTATCCCTACTTCTCCCTGCAAAACCGCCGGAGCAGGCAGCAACACGATTGCCGTAAAGCACAGCGCATTTCCGGCTGCTATTTCGATAATCCGTCGAACCCTTACTGTTATCCCAGACAATTTCGCTGTCAGAAATAACAGCAGCACATTGATACAGGTGTGCATTATCCAGACCCGGTCTGCATAAATCCGATAGCTCACAAGCCTTTCCTCCCGCACGTTTTCCAAAACTGTATGTCCTTATTATAAAAATGCTGACGCGTGGATTTTGTCGAAACGCTGTGCGCTGCCGGGGAAAGTTTCGACAAAAAAACACCGCGAAATGACTTTTTCAGTCACCTCGCGGTGTTTTCTGTTTCGTTACTAAAATTATTTATTTTTTCTGAAGGAAATCCGGAATCTTTAAATCTCTCTCCTGTACCTTACTGCGCAGTACCGTAGGAGCAGGCTGAATGCCATTTATGCCTGCCGGCTTCTTTAATTCCGCATTGGAAGCAGCTCCGGGATGAACCGGCTGCTGCAGTGCGCTGTTATACGGTCTTGTCGTGTTCGCGCCCGTCGCGCTCACTGTGGTCTTCATACCGGTCTGGCCTACGGAAGGAGTGATCGGTTTTCTTGCAAAGGAAGTACCGAAGCGGGAAGCCGGTGTCTCCTCAATACCGGTTGCAATTACGGTAATCCGGCAGTAGTCTGCCTGGTTGGAATCGTACATGGCACCGAAGATAATGTTAACGTCATCGCCGGTGATCTCACGGACATAATCCACCGCATCGGAAGCGTCGAACATGGAAATATCGCCGGACACGTTGATGATGATATCGGTTGCGCCTGCAATCGTTGTCTCTAACAGCGGGCTCTCTACAGCGGCTTTGACTGCCATGACAGCCTTATCGTCGCCTTTACCTTCGCCGATACCGATGTGAGCAATTCCCTTGTCGCGCATAACGGTCTGTACGTCTGCAAAGTCGAGGTTAATGACTGCGGGGACGTTGATCAGATCGGTAATTCCCTGTACTGCCTGCTGAAGGACTTCGTCGGCCTTCATCAGGGCTTCCGGCATGCTGGTACGCTTGTCCACAATTTCCAGAATCTTGTCATTCGGGATAACGATCAGAGTATCCACGCTGTCACGCAGCTTCTCGATACCGGACATCGCATTGTTCATACGGGTCTTTGCTTCAAAGCGGAACGGCTTGGTTACAACACCGACGGTCAGGATTCCTTTGTCCTTGGCGAGCTTTGCGACAACAGGAGCCGCACCGGTTCCGGTTCCGCCGCCCATACCGCAGGTAACAAATACCATATCTGCTCCGTCTAAGGATTTGGAAATTTCTTCTGCACTCTCCTGAGCTGCCTGCTCACCGATTTCGGGCTTTGCGCCTGCGCCCAGTCCCTTGGTCAGCTTCTCACCGATCTGCAGGTGCTTTTCCGCTTTGCAGAACTGCAGAGCCTGTCGGTCCGTATTGACTCCGATAAACTCCACACCGTCAATTTTCTCATCAATCATTCTATTTACAGCATTATTGCCTGCACCGCCAACTCCAATGACAAGGATGTGCGCTGCCGCTTCTGCGTCATTTACTTTAATCTCCAGCAAGGGTATTTCCTCCTTCATTCCTGACAAACTTCATAATATTTATCATATAATCATTTTCAGAATTACGCAACCCATTTTTTCAATTTCTTTACGGTTATCCATCTTTCTGAAACGTCACATTTTTGCGGTCTTCCGAGTAATTCTGCAAATCGAGTACTCCGCTTTCGCCCGACAGATTCGGTAAAATCTGCTCCAGGCGCATCACCTTTTCCTCCAGGTTATCCTTTCCCAGCTTTGCCCGGATATTGTCGAAATAAAGTGTTATTTCATTTGATTCGTTGAAATATATTTTATCCGTCGTGATCTGATGCTTGGAAAGCATTTGCGTAATCGAAAGGATTTCCTGAAAAATATCGGTATTCTTCACCGGAAGCGCCTCATACAAAACAACATGGTCGAACCTAATTCCCGTCACCTGCGGAATTCCTTCTGTCCTCGTCTCCGAAGATTCCACCACGATACCGTCCCGGTCAAAATACATGTAACGCCCCATGTATTCCACGTAGCCCGCCACAGACTTTTCATAAACACGAATCGTGATGCTGTCCGGCGAATCGACCCGGACACTCATCGTTTCGATAAACGGAATGTCCCGGATTTCCTTATTCCGGTATTTTAACGAAAGATAGAGCGAATTGTAGGAAAGCCGGTCAGTCAGAACCATCGCCTCGATCTCTTCACTCGTGTAGTGGACGTTTCCCTCGACCGAAACGTTCTGCACCCGAAACACGGACACCACGACGAGGGCAGCCGCCGCCAAACAGACGATCACGATGCTGGCAATCAGTACGCCGAGATTTGCGCGCAGCCACTCGCCCGGCGTTGCCACTGCATAGGAATACCCGGCAGCTTTGCCGCTGCTTTTTTTCTTTTTTTTGCCGGAAGCTGATTTCTTCCGACTTTTTTCAGATTTTCCGCCGTCCAGCAGCTTATATTTCTGTTTCTGTGCCAATGTCTGCTCCCAACTCTCTGAAATCCCTTACGATATCTTCATATCCTCTCCGGATAAAATGACAGTTTTCCACGACCGTCTTATGCTCTGCACACAGCCCCGCCAGCACAAGTGCCGCACCACCCCGCAGTTCTTTTGCAAAAACCCGTTCTCCGTGCAGTTTTCTGCCTCCGGTAACCTCCGCGCTTGTTTGTCCGGCGACGATCGCAGCACCCATACGGTTTAACTGCTCGTGCACACCAAACCTTCCATTAAAAACGCGCTCCGACACCATACAGTTTCCTTCTGCGCAGCACAGTGCCGTCAGCATCGGGGACTGCAGGTCGGTCGGATAGCCCGGATATACGTCCGTTTCCAGCAAAAGCGGGGAAACCAGCCTGCCTGCACGTTTTACCAACAGCCCCTTTGGGGTTGGGATAATCTGTGCGCCCATTTTTTTGGCAACTGCAATCACCGCTGTAAGCTGCCCGATCGGCGCCTGCCGCAAAAACGCTTCCCCGCCTGCCGCGAGTACACCGATCAGACAGGTTCCTGCCACGATCCGGTCCGCATCGATGGAAAATTCTGTGCTGCAAAGCTTTTTTACGCCCTCAATTCGAATCGTTTTGCTTCCGGCTCCTTCGATCTTTGCCCCTGCACCGTTTAAAAAGCGGCACAGCGAAACGACCTCCGGTTCCTTTGCACAACCTGTCAGCACTGTTTCTCCCTTTGCACAGACCGCGCATAAAATCGCATTCTGCGTCGCACCGACGCTCGAAAACGGAAAAGGGATCTGTGCACCGTTCAGGCGTTTTGCAAGTACCGTCAAAAAACTGTCATCCTCCCGTCTTATCTGACAACCGAAGCGTGCAAAGGCTTTCAGATGCAAATCGATCGGGCGGTCGCCGATGACACAGCCGCCCGGATCGCAGAAGGACGCCTGCCCCAGCCGCCCCAAAAGCGCGCCCGTCAGCACGATGGAGGAACGCATCCGAACCACTTCCTCTGCCGGAAGCCTGCTTTGCAGCGCACCGGAAGCGTCCACGCAGATCTCGTGACCGGTTTTTGTCACTGTTGCGCCGATTTTCTGCAAAATGCGGCACATGCAGTCCACATCCGAAATATCCGGGCAGTTTCGCAGTGTCGTCTTTCCGGCGATCAGAATGGTCGACGCCAAAATCGGCAGCACGGCGTTTTTCGACCCCTGCACTGTCATTTCCCCATAAAGAGGTCTTTTGCCTCTGATCCAGATTGAATCCACAAAACCACCGTCCGCGCTGCCCTTACCCTATACTATGGCAAAGATGCCGCATACGTGACAAATGCAGCTGCACTGCTGCCACCCGTGCCCTGACGAAACGCTCGTCTTCTTTGCTCCCGATGAACGCGCGATACGCGCATACACCATTACACATCCCGGACCTTGATGCCGCGGGCAACGCTCATGACGAGCCCCATCTCGATCAGCAAAAACAGGATCGATGAGCCGCCGTAGCTGATAAACGGCAGGGACACGCCGGTGTTCGGCATTGAGTTCGTTACGACCGCAACATTTAAAATGACCTGAATCGCGATATGTCCCAGCACGCCGACAACTAACAACGCACCGAACAGATCCGACGCGTTGTTCGCAATAATCATCAGACGCCAGATCAACAGCAAAAAAATCAGGATCACAGCAATGCCGCCGAACAGCCCCAGCTCCTCACAGATGATCGAAAAGATCATATCATTCTGCTGCTCCGGCAAAAAGCCCAGTTTCTGGATACTCTGCCCGAGCCCCTTTCCAAAAATACCGCCGGAGCCGATCGCATAAAGTGCCTGCAGCGTCTGAAAGCCCTTGCCGGACGCATAGGCTTCCGGATCGAGCCACGCCATGATACGGGCGAAACGGAAATCCAGCCCTTCGATGCTCTGCAGCTGCTTGACACCGAAAATTACGCCTATAACTGCGAGTGCTCCAATTCCTCCTATGATGAAAAATGGTTTGTATTGCGGACTCGCCACAAACAGCATCAGGACCGCAATTCCCAGCACGATAATCGCAGAGCTCAGGTTGTTGGTGATTTGCCAGATACAAAAAACGTGCGGCAGGGAAACTCCAATAACCGTCAAAAAGCCTTTCGACGTCCGAATGTTTCTTCCCATCTTGCAGATAAACGTCGCCAGAAACAGAATCATCGCCAGCTTTGCGATCTCCGCAGGCTGAATCGACATACCGAGATTCAGCCACCTTCTTGCACCGTTGACCTCGACGCCCAGCGGCGACAGCACGAGTACAATCAAAATCAGGGAAACCACATAGCCGATTACCGCAAACCGTTCCCAAAAATGATATGGGATGTGGGAGACGAAAAACATCCCCACCAGCCCCAGCGCCGCCGCAAACGCCTGATGCATCAGATAATAGTCCTCGTTCAGATTCTGCGTCGTCGCATCGTAAGCGCTGGCGGAATAAATCATAACCAGTCCGAAGCCTGTCAGAAACAGGATGATGAACAGAAGACTGTAATCAAAATAGTATTCTGTTTTCTGAGATTTTCTCCGTCCTGCCACTTGCTCACCCCTTCAGGCTGTTTACATATTCCTTGAACATTTTACCGCGCACTTCATAATTCGGGAACATTCCCCAGCTCGCGCATGCGGGGGACAACAGCACCGCATCGCCCGGACACGCTGCCTTTACACAGGTATCCATCGCTTCTTCAAAGCTGTCCGCCAAAACGATATTTTCCATTCCGTGCTTTTTTGCGCACTCCGCGATCTTTTCCCGCGTCTGACCGATCAGCACAAGCAGCTTCACCTTGCCGTCAAACGCTTCAATCCACTCGTCGTAGGTGTTCTGCTTGTCATAGCCGCCGCCGATCAGCACGGTGGGCCACTTCATTGCGCGGATCGCCTGAATCGCCGCATCGGGATTGGTTCCCTTGGAATCGTTATAGTAAACGACGCCGTTTTTGGTCGCTACATATTCGATTCTGTGTTCTACTGCCTGAAAATGTTTTACGGTATCCAGAATTGTTTCCATCGGCACGCCGTATGCTGCTGCAATCGCAATCGCCGCCATCACGTTTTCAAAATTATGTACGCCGATCAGCTGCATCTTGTCAACATCCATCAGGACTTCTTCCCCATTTCCGAGATTTCTGCAGATTTTGCTGCCGACCAGATAATAGCCTCTCTCCAGCTTTTCTTTGGAAGAAAACCAGATGACCTGGGCCGGGCATTTCGGTGCAAACGCCTTTAACCAGCTGTCCTCGTGATTGAGCACACAGAAATCGTCCTTTGTCTGGTTCTTCGTGATGGATTCCTTGACCGCCGCATAGTTCTCCATCGTATGATGACGGTTCAAATGATCCGGCGTGATATTTAAAATCGCGCTGACAGTCGGATGGAAATGCACTGCAGTTTCCAGCTGGAAGCTGCTGATCTCCGCTACCGTCACGCTGTCCTTATCTGTTTTTAAAACCTCCTGCGTATAGGGGGTTCCGATATTGCCGACAACAAACGTATTGTCCTGATAACGCTTCAAGATCTCGCCCACCAGCGTTGTCGTCGTGGTCTTTCCGTTCGTGCCTGTAATTGCGAGCACCTTTCCCTTTTCATAGTTCCAGGCGAGCTCAATTTCGCCCCATACCGGAATATCCGCCTCTTCCAGTGTAGAAACAAACGCTTCTTCAATGGAAATACCGGGGCTTAAAACCGCCAGCGAAAGCTCGGAAAGCAACTCCTTCGGAAGGCTTCCCAGTACCAGCGCAGTGTCTTTTGGATAATCCTCCCGCGCGCAGAGCGCCTTCCCATCCAGCTTCTCATTTTCATCAAACAGAACGGGAACGGCTCCCGCTTTCTGCAAGAGTCCGGCGGCTCCAAGTCCGCTCTTTCCGCATCCGGCTACCAGTACCTTTTTTCCCAGTAAATCCATGTTGATTCTCTCCTTTCGCTGCCATAGACAGCACTTTCGTTCTATGTTTCCCTGCAATTAATTGCGGTTTATTGTTTCATTCTTCTCATAATACCCTATTTCATCCAGATAGGGAAGAATATTTTCAAAAAGCTCGCGCACTACCGGCGCCGCCACCAGTCCGCCATAATAGACGCCTTGGGGGTTTCGGATAATACACAATGCCAGCACCTTCGGATCGTCCGCAGGTGCAAAACCCAGAAACGAAGAAATATACCGACCAGTACCGCGAGGAAGTGTCTCGCTGGTCGCCGTCTTGCCGCCCACCTGATAGCCTTCGACTTTTCCATTTTTTCCGCCGCCGTTTTCCACGACCTGAAACAGGATGCTGCGCAGCCGGGCGCTCGTTTCTTCCGAAAGAATCCGTTTTTGCTCCGTTTCCTTCTGCACCGAAATGCGCTCCGAACCGTCCGTCTTTTCGCAATACAGTCCCAAATGCGGTGTAATCCGCGTCCCGCCATTAATGAGGGAGCTGACCGTCGCTGCAAGCTGGATCGGCGTGATCTGAAAGGACTGCCCGAACGAAATCGTCGCAAGCTCCACCGGACCGATCTGATCCTGTGCGTGCATGATTGTACCGGCTTCTCCAGGCACATCGATTCCAGTTCTGTTCAACAGCCCGAACTGCTTCATGCTTTGGTAAAACGTATCTGCACCCATCCGAAGCCCTACCGTCACAAACACCGGATTGCAGGAATTCATCGTCCCCTGTACGAAATTTTCAGTTCCATGACCCCGAACCTTTGCACACCGGATTTTTCTGCCCTCTACGACAATATAGCCCGGGCACTGAAAAGAATCCTCTTCCCGGACAACGCCGTTTTCCAGTGCGGCTGCCGCCGTAATGACCTTAAAGGCAGAGCCAGGCTCGTAGGTATCGTTGATGCAGGCGTTTCTCCACATTTTATTCAGGGCTTCCTGCTTTTCTTTTTCGGTCATGAGCTGTTCTTGCTGCCCATCCGGAAGTGTGAACGGGTCATTCAACTGATATTCCGGCACATCCGCCATCGCAAGGATTTCTCCGTTATCGGGACGCAGCACCAGAATCGAAACGCTTTCCGCTTCTTTTTCCAGGCAGACCTGCTCCGCCAGCTGCTGTGCGTACAGCTGGATGTTGGCATCCAGACTAATGTATAAATCTTTTCCATCCACCGGCTCTACCCGGCTCTCTCCTTCATCCAGAAGCCGGACGCCGCGTGCGTCCGTCATTTCCAGAATCAGGCCCTCCTGCCCGGAAAGCACTTCCTCATACCGGCTTTCCAATGCCAAAATTCCCTGATTATCGCCTCCGGTAAAGCCGATCACTTTGGAAGCGAGATCCTCATACGGATAATATCGTTTATAATCCTCGTCCACCTTGATGCCGTCCAGCCCTGTCCGGTAAATTTCCTCCCCGGTTTCCAGATCGACATTGCTTTTGATTTTTTCGATGGATGATACCTTTTCCACTCTTTTTCGAACGGTCTCTTCCGACAGTCCAAGCTTGCTGCACAAAAGCGCAATCACCGCGTCGGGATCGCGAATCTGGTTATGGATGACAGAAATCGTACAGACCGGCTGGTTATCCGCCAGCACGATCCCGTTCCGGTCTAAAATTCTCCCGCGCTTTGCCTTGATTTTGCGCTCTCTCTGATGCAAATCCAGCGCGAGCTCAGAATAATGTGCCGCCCGAAATACCATCAGATATACCACTCTGGCGGACAGCCCTGAAAAGATCAGAATGCACGCCAGAAAAATTACGACGATCTTTTTGCGGTGAAACGGTTTGCTCAGTTCCATAGGTTCCCTGCAAAGCAGAAATTACTATACCTTATGAAACCGCTGCCTAAAATATGCACACGCTGCCGCTGCGCGCTGTGACCACAGCAGACAGCGATCGTACTCTTTTCGTAACTGTTCCGTACCCTCGCAGTTACGCGCAAAAATCCATTTCAAATCGGCTATGCCGATAGGATTTTTGCCTTCTAGTCTAAGTTTTCTTACGGTCAGCGCAGTAAATGCGCAGACCTACTGAGCAGTTACCTCTTTTCTTCCATTATTCCATCGGATTTTGCGTATCCCCACCAGAGTTGCCTGCTGCACCGTTTTCCAGAATGCCGGAAACCGGCACATCATAGCCATCCGAATCCTCCGTGATCACCTCTCCAGTCGTCGGATCGATCAACTGCCCGTCGCTGTTGACATACGGATTGTCCGCTTCTGCTCCATTTGCAGTATCTCCACCTGTTGTAGGCGGGTCATCGCCCGCAGGCCGCGCAGCGCTGCTGTTCTCCCCTGCCGTTGTATCCTCAGCGGAAGAATCCCCTCCGGTATCGGTTGTATTTCCACTGACATCATTTCCACTGACATCATTCCCGCTGACATCTGACGCCGGTGCGTTTGCGCTCAGCTGCTCGCGAATTTCAATCTGCATCGCTTCCAGCTCTGCGCGTTCTTCGTCCGTCAGCTCCTGTGTCATGAAGATATTTAAATAAGGAAGCACTTCGGTCAAAATGTTTTTGGCGATGATACATGCTTTTCTCGTTTCCAGATCCTGCTCCCGGGCGTTTGGTCTGTTTAAAACCACATAAACTGCGATCTGTGGATCTTCTGCGGGCGCATAGCCCAGAAACGATACGACGTATTCGTCCTTTTCACGGGTACCGCTGGCGCTGACAGTTTCTGCTGTACCAGTCTTACCGCCGATGCGATAGCCTGCAGGCTTTGCACGTTTACCGGTACCATTTGCACCTTCCACAACCTGAACGCAGTATTCACGGATTTTCTCCGAAGTTTCCGCGGAAATGGTCTGCTTTAACAGTCTCGGCTCAATATTCTTTACCACAGATCCATCTGCTGCCGTAATCTTACTGACCATATGCGGTTCATAATAATAGCCTCCGTTGATCAGGGAACAAAAACCTGTGATCATCTGGATCATCGTCACGTTAAAGCCCTGTCCAAAGCTCGAGGTTGCAAGCTCCGTAGGTCCCATCGTTGAAGAATTGAATACCAGGGAAGCCGTTCTTGCCTCGCCCGCCAGATCTATATTGGTCTTTAAGCCGAAATTATATTCCGACATATATTTCAGAAATTCATCGATCCCGATAACCTGTGCCATCCGGATCAGCGTGACATTACAGGAGCGTTCAATGGATTCTCCGATCGTCAGCCACCCCTCCGCACCGTTTCTGTAGTTATGACAGCGGATTTTGTAGCCGCCGATCTCGATGATACCGGTGCATTCAAAGGATTCATCGCCTTTGAGCCTGCCGTCCTCCAACCCCATCGCTGCAACGAAGGGCTTCATCGTGGAACCCGGCTCGTAAGTGCTGTTGATGCAGTAGTTTTTCCAGAGGGCATTTAAGTTCTGTACAAGCAGATCGTTATTTTCCTCCTGCTTCATCGACGCTGCAATCTCTTCGTTGATGACCGTATCCGTCGAGTTTCCACTGACATCGATCAGTTTGCTGCCGATCAGTGCCTCCGGATTTCTCGTATCGTTTAAGTCAAACGTCGGATAACTCGCCATTGCGAGCACTTCCCCACTGTGGACATCCATCACAATACACGCTGCATCCTGCGCACCGTTACCCTCGCGGGTGCTGTCTTTGTTTTCGTCGTTATATTTTTTGAGGTACTTTTCCACAATGCCCTGAATCGTCGCGTCGATCGTGGAATAAACATTGTAGCCGTCTACAGCAGCCTCCGTCGTCCGCTGCAGATTATCGTCCCCGTCTATATATCCATACTGTCTGCCGTTTACGCCGCTCAAAACATCGTTGTAATACTCTTCCAGTCCGTAGGTTCCGGTTCCGTCCGTCCGCGTAAAGCCGATGACATCGCTTGCGAGAGAGCTATTCGGGTAAACTCGCTTATAGCTTTCCTCAAACCAGATTCCCTTGACATACTGGTTATATTCTTTCTGGCTCGTATCCGCCATCATCTGCTGATAATCACTGATTTCATTGTAGGACATTCTCTTTTTGAGGACATAATACTGGGAATCTGGGTGTTCCTGCGCATAAGCGCGCACCTGATCGCCGTCAATGCTAAAATAATCCTCCAGGGCCTGGATCGTAGGCTCAACATAGTCCTCTTTATTATTCATCTGTTTGATATCCAGCACCAGATCGTATACCTTTTCACTCGATGCCAGCTTCGTTCCCTTGTTGTCCAGGATTTCTCCCCGCTTATAAGGAATCGTCGTACTGGAATACTGCTGCTGGGAAAGCACCTGCTTTTTGTAGCTGTCGCCGTTATCCCGGTTAATTAAAATCAATCTGACGCTCAACCCTGCAAAAGCCAGCAGTACCAAACAAAACAGTACCACCAGCTTTCTCTGCATTCGTATTGTAAACTTATTTTTCTTATCCAATCCGGCACCTGCCTCACTTCTTGATGTCTGCATACTGTCTTACATAATCGCTTCCATCATCCGGGATTTCCACGATCTGTCCCTGTCCTGCGTAGGTCATGCCAAGCTCCGTAATTGCAATTCTTCTGATTTCCTCCAGGTTGATGGAGCTGTCAATCCGGTTTTTCATTTCGTCATTTTCCGTCTTTAAGTTATTTAGCTGACTCTGCAGCGCTGCAACCTGCTTTACGCTCTGGGTGATCGAGGATTCCATCCGGATATAGCCGATCAGCATTACGCTCGTGACTGCAAACGCCACGGTCAAAAACAGCACATAGGCTACATTTCTGTAGCGCAGGCGTTTCATTTCCTGCTTCTGCTTCTCCAGCTCGCGTCTCGAAACCCGTCCGGAGCCCTGATCCAAATGGCGTTCCAGCTCTTCTCCCGCCTCAGCGTGTCTGACTGCCGTACCGTTTACATATGCTGTTTTCTGATAGGGCGTTCTTTTGTACGCTGCCGATTGGCTTTTTCTGGCTGAATTCGATGTTCTTGCCATTTGCTCTCCTCACCGCCGTCTGTTCCGGCTTCCAGTACAGCGTTTCGTAAATAACTATACCAATCGGATTCACATGCAAGTGAGTGGTATCGTTATTTCGAAAACGATGTACTAGCTCTCTATTTTTTCGAAAATGCGCAGCTTTGCGCTTTTCGCTCTGGAATTTGTCTCCATCTCTTCCTCGGTCGGAAGAATCGGTTTGCGGGTCACAACATGTCCCCGGCTCGTTTTACCGCACACGCACACCGGGAATTCCGGCGGACAGGTACAGGGATTTTCATTTCTGCGGAAGGCATTTTTCACAATTCTGTCTTCCAGCGAATGGAAGGTGATGATGCAGAGCCTTCCACCCGGAGCCAGCCGGTCGATAAAGGCGTCCAGGGAATTTTCCAATACCTCCAGCTCTCTGTTGCAGGCAATCCGAATCGCCTGAAACGTGCGTTTGGAGGGATGTCCGCCTTTTTCCCGCATCTTTGCCGGAATCGCCGCCCGGATAATGTCGTTTAATTCCCCGGTCGTCTCAATCGGCTTCTTTTCTCTCGCCTGCACGATGTGTTTGGCGATATTCTGTGCAAATTTATCTTCTCCGTAGTCCCGGATACACCGAAACAGCTCTGCCTGTGACCACTCATTGACGATCGTTTTCGCCGTCAGGGTCTGGCGCTGATCCATCCGCATATCCAGTGCGGTATCATAACGATAGGAAAATCCTCTCTCGGCGTTGTCCAGCTGATAGGAGGATACGCCAAGGTCTAACATAATGCCATCTACTTTATCGATGCCGAGGCTGTTTAATACTGCCGGAAGGTTACAGTAATTGTCGCGCACCAGCGTCACATGCTCCTGCCACGGCTCCAGCCGTTTTGTCGCCGCTTCGATCGCCTCTGCATCCTGGTCGATACCGATCAGCCGGCCGGTCCTAAGGCGCGCTGCAATGTGGCTGGAATGTCCTGCCCCGCCCAATGTGCCGTCCACATAGATGCCGTCCGGTTTGATTGCAAGTCCTTCAATTGTCTCCTCCAACAGGACGGATGTATGTGCAAATTCCATCGATTTTTCCTTTCTTCGTTACAATCCGAGGTCGTCCATGCGCTCTGCGATATCCTCCATGGATTCCTCCGCCTCTTCTTCCAGGGCATCCCAGCGCTCCTGGCTCCAGATTTCAATATGTCCTGCAGCGCCCACCAGCACAACGTCTTTGGTCAGCTCTGCAAATTCTCTTAATTTGGAAGGGATCAGGGCACGTCCCTGCTTGTCCACCTCCACCTCCGCGGCGCCTGCCAGAAAGTGGCGGACAAACATACGGGTGTCTTTTCTGCTGATGGGCATTGCCTGAAGCTTTTCTTCGAAAGCAGTCCAGCCGGCATTGTCGTACACAAATAAGCAGCCATCCAGTCCCTTGGTCACTACAAATTTCTCACCGAGCGTCTCTCGAAATTTGGAGGGAATGATCAACCTGCCTTTTGTATCCAACGTATGATTGTATTCGCCCATAAACATGTACAATCACCTGCCATTCATGGAAAAGGTCTGCCACCTTACTCCACTTCGTACCACTTTCTACCACTTTGAAACCATTTTAGTATAAAATGCCCTCCTTGACAAGCGATTTCAGAAAAAAAAGACAGCCGGACCGTGAAAAGTCCGACTGCCTTTTTCGTCATTCGTGACAACAAAATGCCCTAAAAGCGTACCTTTTGTTGTATTTATAATTTTTTTGCGCTTTTGTGAATGGCGCGAGTGAACAGTAACGATTTTCTCAGACATTAAAGCGGAACAGGATTACATCGCCGTCCTGTACCACATATTCCTTGCCCTCCATGCGGACAAGTCCTTTTTCTCTCGCTGCCGCAAGGGAGCCATTTTCCAGCAGATCTTTGTAATTGACAACCTCAGCCTTGATAAAGCCGCGTTCGAAGTCGGTGTGAATCTTGCCGGCCGCCTGCGGTGCTTTTGTGCCCTGTTTGATCGTCCATGCTCTCGTCTCATCCTCGCCGGAAGTTAAAAAGCTCATCAGGCCGAGCAGATGGTAGCTTGCGCGGATCAGTTTTTCCAGACCGGATTCTTTTAATCCAAGGTCGTCCAGAAACATCTGGCGTTCTTCATCGTCCAGCTCGGAAATTTCTTCCTCGATCTGTGCGCAGATCGCAAATACCTCACTGCCGGTTTCTTTTGCATATTCTCTGACTGCCTGTACGCCTGCGTTATCTGCGCCGTCGTTTGCCAGATCTTCTTCCCCGACGTTCGCCGCATAGATCACCGGTTTTGCAGTCAGCAGGTTCAGGTTCTTGAAGTATTCTTCCTCGTCTTCATCCTCTGTCTCGAAGCCGATTGCAAGCTTTCCGTCCTCCAGACGCTCCTTGACACGCTCCAGCATCGCCAGCTCTTTTGCCTGCTCCTTATCCATTCTCGCGCCCTTTGCCACTTTGGCGATTCTGCGTTCCAGAATTTCCAGGTCGGAGAAGATCAGCTCGAGGTTGATCGTCTCGATGTCGCGCAGCGGATTCACGCTTCCATCTACATGGACAACGTTGCTGTCCTCAAAACAGCGAACGACGTGCACGATCGCATCCACTTCGCGGATATTGCTCAAAAACTGGTTGCCAAGGCCTTCGCCCTTAGAAGCACCTTTCACCAGACCTGCGATGTCTACAAACTCGATTACAGCAGGCGTTACCTTTTTGGAATGATACAGATCACCCAGAAGCTTTAAGCGCTCGTCCGGAACGGCTACCACACCTACATTGGGGTCAATGGTACAGAACGGATAGTTTGCAGACTCCGCACCAGCTTTCGTCAGAGAATTAAATAAGGTACTTTTACCAACATTCGGGAGACCAACGATTCCTAATTTCATTTTATCTTTTACCTGTCCGAAAACCCTTGATTTATCGGGGTTTTCGCCTTTCTATGTTTTTGTACTGCACAATTACCTGCACATTTTCAGGACGCTTTCTATTTTCTCCAGCTCTTTTATTTTCTCCCTCTCTCTGCCGTGTAAGCAAAAAGTTGGATACAATCTAATAATATATCATATTTGTTTTCTTTTTTAAACCTCAAAAATCAATTTTCCAAAGATCATAACGCATAACACACCGTCCCAAAATCCACTTCCGTCATTCCAAATCCGATGGCTTGTTTTTTTTTATGCTTTCCGCTATACTTCTCTCTACAGGCTCTGTTTTTCTCCTGGGCAGAGCTGTATTTGGGAAAAAGAAAAGAGGAAAATCAACAACAATGGAAAAAAGGGAACAACTCGGCAGCCGTCTCGGATTTATCATGATCTCGGCAGGATGTGCCATCGGCTGCGGCAATGTATGGAAATTTCCGTGGATGTGCGGACAAAACGGGGGTGGCGGCTTTATGCTGATCTATCTGATCTGCCTGCTCATTCTCGGTCTGCCTGTCATGACGATGGAATTTTCCGTCGGGCGCGCTGCCCGGACAAGTCCGATCTACATGTACCAGAAGCTCGAAAAGTCCGGCCACAAATGGGGGATTTTCGGTATCGTCAGTCTGATTGGCAATATTACTCTGATGGCATTTTACACCGTCGTATGCGGCTGGCTGATCTATTACTTTGTGAAATTTTTAACCGGGCAGAATCAGTCCTTCGGCTTTACACAGATGATTCAGAATCCGTCCGTCAACGTGTCCTATCTGCTTGTCACGGTCATCGTCGCTTTTCTGATTCTGAGCTTTGACTTACAGGACGGGCTGGAACGCATCACGAAATATATGATGACCTCGCTGCTCGTTTTGATGCTGGTGCTGGCGGTCCACAGCCTGACCCTTTCCGGCGCAGCAGACGGGGTGAAGTTTTATCTGGTTCCGGACTTTTCCAAAATCAACGGCTCCGTCATCGTCGGTGCAATGAATCAGGCATTTTTCACACTGTCGGTTGGAATGGGAGGCATGGCTATTTTCGGCAGCTATATTGACAAAAAACGGTCGCTGATGGGGGAATCCGTCACCATTATTTTACTGGACACACTCGTGGCAGTTCTCGCAGGGATCATCATGTTCCCCGCCTGCTTTACCTACGGGCTGGAGGTCAATGCAGGACCCAGCCTGTTATTCGACACCATGGCGGATGTCTTCAACCATATGGCTGGCGGACGCATCTGGGGCACACTGTTTTTCCTGTTCATGGTGTTCGCCGCCCTTTCAACTGTCCTGGGTGTCTGCGAAAATATTCTCGCCATGATCCGCGAGCTCACCGGCTGGTCACGAAAAAAGGGCTGCATTGTCTGCGGCGCCGGCATTTTTGTCCTGGCTCTGACAACAGCCCTCGGCTACAGCCTCCTGCATTTTCAGCCCTTCGCAGCAGGCACGGCATGGCTGGATTTCTGGGATTTTATCGTATCCAACAATATATTGCCCATCGGTTCCCTGGTGCTTGCTCTGTTTTGCTGCAACAGCTTTGGCTGGGGCTGGGAGAATTTCGTACAGGAAGCCAATACCGGACACGGTTTAAAGGTGAAGGCATGGATGAAACCAGTCTTTCGCTTCGTCGTCCCGATTGCCATCGCGTTTATTTATATCTACGGCATGGCGACATTTGCGTGGCGCTAGACACAAACAATAGAATGCACGCTCTGCGAGCATTCTATTGTCATGAAAAACAGGCTGCCCGGAGGATTTTTTCATTCCTCCGGGCAGCCGTTTTTATGCTCTGTCTAAATCCGTCTCAGTCAGGTGTCCCTACGCCTTCCGTATCCCGTCTTTTTTTTCAAATCTTCATAAAGCAGCTGATAATTCTCGTATCTCCCCTTGCTGATTTCGCCATTATCCACCGCTTCCTTCACCGCACAGTCCGGCTCCGCCAGATGCGCGCATCCCCGGAACCTGCAATCTCCGGCATGTGCTGCGATTTCCGGAAAATAGCCGCCCAGCTCTTCTTTCTCAATGCCGAATAACTCAATCGAAGAAAAGCCCGGCGTATCCAGAATGTAGGTATCCTCTTCCACCCACATCAGCTCCGTATGTCGCGTCGTATGCCGTCCCCGTTCAATTTTTTCACTTACTGCGCCTGTCTGCATCTGTACACCATCCTGCAGCAGGTTGATCAGAGACGATTTTCCGACTCCGCTGGGACCAGCAACAGTCGTCGTCTTCCCCCGAAGATACTCCCGGATCGCTTCAATACCTTCTTTTTGTGCCGCGCTGACAAACAGCAGCGGATAGCCACTGTTGCGATAGCGTTTCCTTACTTCCGCGATCATTTCGTCGGAAGCCAGATCCGTCTTGTTCATACAGATCAGTGCAGGAATTCCCTGTTTTTCCATTAAAACCAGAAACCGATCCAGTAAGTTAAAGTTCGGTTTGGGGCTCACAAGTGCAAAAATGACAAGCGCCTGATCCACATTGGCTACTGCCGGTCGGATCAGGCTGTTTGTTCTCGGCAGGATTTCATCCAGATTTCCCTTTTTTTCTGTTTCGTCCAGGACACTGATTGAAACCAGGTCGCCCGGCAGGGGCTTTTCCTTATCTTTTCGGAAAATGCCCCTTGCACGGCATTCGTATACGCCCTGATGGGTGTGCACATAATAAAATCCACCGATTCCCCTGATGATTTTTCCCTGCATCCGCTTATCCTTCCGATGTAAACATGACCTGGCGCTGCACGGTCTGTCTTGTTGTCGTTCCGGGCACGGTTACAAGGTTTCCGTCCTCGTCCGTCGTCGTGGTCGCCTCACCGGTCACCGTATATTCGTAGGTAATCAGTCCGGCCGGATCTGCCATTCCATGCAGATTGACTGTCGTGATCGGGAAAGAACGAACTGTCGTCTTTAAATATTCCGTACCGGACTGTCCGGTGATCGTTACTGTACACTCGGTTCCTTCTTTGTACTGAGGATCCAGATCCGCCGGGCTTGCAACCGCTTCCTGATATGCGTAGGTAACCGCTTTGGGTCCGACGCTGATTCCGATGTCGATCGTAGAACCGGGCTCTACCGCAGCACCTGCCGTATAGCTTGCATAGCATACCTTTCCGGCAGGAACCGTGTCATCGCTCATCTCTTTCTGGTCCCCGATCAAAAATCCGTTTTCTGTCAAAATTGCAACCGCTGTCTCCACATCCAGACCGATGATAGCCGGCATCGTATTTTTACTGCCGGTATCCGGTCCCTGGCTGATCACGATCGTCACGGCAGAGCCGGAGGCTGCACGGGAACCACCGACCGGATTCTGGGAAATAACCTTTCCCTTTTCAATCGTATCGGAGTAGCCGTCCGCTTTCGTCACGGTAAATCCGCTTCTGGTCAGCGTTGCGGTCGCATCCGCCTCCAGTGCTCCTAACACATCAGGAACCGGGATTGTGTCCGTATCGGAAGCAGGTGCCGTGCCGCTCACGGTCAGCTGTACCTGCGTACCGGAGGAAACCGTCGTACCGCCCTGTACATCCTGTGAAATGACATTGCCCTCCGCTACCGTATCGGAAGTCTCATAGGCAAATTTTACCTTCAAACCAAGGTCTTCTAAGATCTTCTGCGCCTCTGCCGCGGATTTACCGGTCACATTCTCCACCGTCACCTGCGCAGACGTCGCACCGAAATTGAAAATACCAACTGCCCTGCCGACTAAAAAGATCACGGCACAGCCGATTAAAACAGCACCGATGATCGCCAGCAGCGTCGTGATTTTTTCCATTCTGGAATCGTCATCGTACTCCTCATCCTCGTCATCTTCTTCATCCTCTTCCGGCTCTTCATAGACGGGCTGTTTTTTCTTCTTGGGCTTCTGGGGCGTCTCGTTCTTTTTCAGGCGCGTTCCCTCTGTCGCCTCTTTATTTCTGCTTTCGTTGATTTCCTTGCGTTCCCTGGAGGTCACGGTACGGGTCGCCATCGCCTCATCCGGGTTCTCGATCTGGACAAAATCCTCGTCCGGGGACATCAGCGCCTTTTTCAGGTCAGCAATCAGCGCCGCCATACTGTGATAGCGGCGATCCGGACTTTTCTGGGTACATTTTAAAACAATCTGTTCCACGCAGACCGGAATTTCCGGTACATATTCTCTCGGAGACGGCATTTCTTCCTGAATATGCTTGATCGCAATCGCAACCGTCGTCTCACCGTTGAACGGAACGCGTCCGGTCAGCATTTCGAAAAGTGTAATACCCATCGAATAAATATCACTCTTTTCGTCGCTATATCCACCTCTTGCCTGCTCTGGAGAAGTGTAATGCACAGAACCCATGACGTTTGAGGTGATCGTGTTGCTCGTCGCCGCTTTTGCAATGCCGAAATCCGTCACCTTTACCTTGCCGTCCTTGGAAATAATGATGTTCTGCGGCTTGATATCCCGATGGATAATATGGTTGTTATGCGCTGCCTCGATGCCCATGCATGCCTGAATGGCGATACTTAATGCCTCCCGCACAGACAGACGCGCCTTTTTTTCGATATATTTTTTGAGCGTGATGCCGTCTACGAGTTCCATAACGATGTAGTAAACCCCGTTATCTTCCCCGACGTCATACACATTTACAATATTCGGATGCATCAGACTGGCTGCTGCCTGGGCCTCTACCCGGAATTTAGATACGAAATTCGTATTTTCGGAAAATTCCTGCTTCAGCACTTTCACCGCTACATGCCGGTTCAGTTTGTGATCCTTTGCCTTATAAACATCTGACATTCCGCCCATCCCGATGCGCTCGAGCACCTCGTAACGGTCGCCTATCATTGTTCCTATCTTAATCATCCGCTCACCTCATCTGAAAACGGCTCCATAATAATCACCGCGATATTATCTCTTCCGCCGTGGTCGTTTGCAGCCTGCACCAGCCGCTGCGCCCGCTCTTCCACGTTGCCTTCTCCTTCCAGAATCTGCAGGATTTCTTCATCCTCCAGCATTCCGGTCAGGCCATCCGAGCACAGAAGCACCCGGTCTTTTCCTTCCAGCGGAACCAAAAACAGATCCACCTGCAGATCATCCTCTACGCCTACGGCACGGGTAATGATGTTGCGATCCGGATGGATCCTCGCCTGTTCCCGACTGATTCCGCCAAAGCGCACCATTTCCTGTACCAGGGAATGATCCTCGGTAATCTGACGGATGCCGACATCATCTGCAATATACAAACGGCTGTCCCCGACGTTTGCAACCTGAAGCTGCCGGTCTGCGCAGGTGGCGGCTACCACTGTAGTCCCCATTCCACTCAACTGTTCATCCTCCGCTGCCGTCTGCCGGATACACTCGTTTGCATGACGGATCGCATCCACCAAAATTTCTGCCGGGCTGTCCGCCTGGCTTTGCCGGATCTGCTCCAGAATCGTCTCCACTGCAAGGCGCGATGCATAACCGCCGCCCCGATGACCTCCCATTCCATCTGCTACAATAAACAGGTTGGGAAGCTTTCCGATCTCATCGGTGGTCATCCACGCATAGTCCTGGTTGAAGGATCTCTTTTTTCCAATATCTGTAATCGCGTAAGCTTTCATTCGCTCACCCTCTCTGTATTCGGAATTTCACCCATTATCTTTACCATACTAGCACAAAAATACAAAAAGGACAAGCTGTTATCCGGCATTGTCCTCTTTCGAGAAGGTTCACTCGCTCTGCTCTTCCATGTGTCTGCGGCGCAGCTGTCCGCATGCCCCGTCGATGTCCCTTCCCATCTCACGACGGATTGTGACGTTGACGCCGCCTTTTTCCAGACGCTTCTGGAACGCTGCAATCGCGGCATGATTGGACTGTACAAAATCCCGCTCCTTGATCGGGTTGACCGGAATCAGGTTGACATGACTGCCCAGCGGCGCTGCCAGACCGATCAGCTCTTCCGCGTCCTCTTTTGTATCGTTGACGCCGCCGACCAGACTATATTCAAAGGTCAGCCTCCGTCCGGTTTTGTCCGCATAATTGCGGCAGGCGTCCATCAGCTCCTTCATTCCGTATTTGTTAGCGATGGGCATCAGCCTGCGGCGCTTTTCATCTGTCGTCGCATGCAGGGAAAGCGCCAGCGTGATCTGAAGCTTTTCCTCCGCCAGCTCATACATTTTCGGCACAATTCCGCAGGTCGAAACCGTCACATTGCGCTGGCTGATATTTAAACCGTTTTCATCCGTCAGCATCCGTAAAAATACGAGCAGATTGTCGTAATTATCCAACGGTTCCCCGCTTCCCATCACGACGACATTACTTACCCTCTCCCCGGTCAGCTTCTGAATCCGGTAAATCTGATCCAGCATTTCCGCAGGCGTCAGTCCCCGTTCCAGACCGTCCAGCGTAGACGCGCAAAAGCGGCAGCCCATCCGGCAGCCAACCTGAGAGGAAATACAGACCGAATTGCCATGCTTATACTGCATCCACACACTCTCCACCAGATTTCCGTCCGGCAGCGCGAATAAAAATTTCTTTGTCCCGTCAATCGCAGAGGTCTGCTCACGCACTACCCTGAGGGTTGTCAACGGATATTCTTCCTTTAACCGGTTTCGAAGCGCCGCCGAAAGATTCGTCATTTCGTCATAATCTCCCGCCAGCTTGACATGCATCCAGTCGTACAGCTGTTTTGCCCGAAACGGTTTTTCGGAAAGCTCTGTCATTTTTTCTTTCAGTAAATCAAGCGGCAGGGACTTTAAATCCCTGCTTTCTCTGTTTTCCATCATCTATTTCTTCCTTCTCAGTCTTGCCATAAAAAATCCGTCGGTGTCCCACTCGCCCAAAAACAGCTGCAAAAATCCTGCTTTTGTCTGTTGGCTGTGGAGACATTCCGGCAAAAATGGGTCGATGCTCTCTGCTTCAAACGGATACTTTTCGGTCACGTACCGCACCATCTCTTCGTTTTCTGACACATCCAGGGTACATGTCGAATACAGCAAAATACCGCCCGGCTTTACATACTGCCAGCATGCATCCACGATCTTTTTCTGCAAAGTGACAAGTGCTGCCAGATCTTCTTTCGTTACCCGATAACGGATTTCTTTTTTTCTGCCGATTACGCCAAGCCCGGAGCACGGAACATCCAGAAGCACCACGTCCGCGCTTTCTTTATACTGCTCCATAAAAACTGACGCATCCCAGACATTGACCGAAACGTTGCTGCACTTCATCCGGTCAGTATTTTCCAGAATCAGCGCAGCCTTTCTTTCGGAAACATCTCCGCAGATCACCTTCCCGCTGCCCGCCTTTCTTGCTGCAAGCGTTGTTTTTCCGCCCGGCGCGCTGCAAAGATCCATGACCGTCATTCCACCTGAAATTCCTGCTGCCTCCACCGCGAGCATGCTGCTGACGTCCTGCGCATAAAACAGCCCTTCTGCAAAGCCCGGCAGATGACCGATGCCCTCACAGCCTTCCAGATTCCACGCATCTGCATACAACTGGTGCTTCTGCACCGTCACGCCTGCTACTTCGATCGCTGCGATTTCCTGTGCCTTTTCTTCTTCCGTCAGACGGCTGTCCAGACGGATCGTCAACGGACGCCCATTTTTCAGTCTCTCCAGCATAGGTTCCGTCTTTTCTTCTCCATACTGCGCTTCCCAGAGAGAAATCATCCACTCCGGCACGCTATAGCGCACCGAAAGTGCCTGCACAGGGTTCTTTTGAAGTTCCTGCCAAAACGCACTCTCCGAATTCAAAATTTCTTCTTTGTTCCGTGTAATTGTACGCAGTACACCGTTTACAAAACCGGACAGCCGCTCAAAGCCCTTTTTCTTTGCCAGACGCACGGCTTCGTTGCATGCCGCAGAATCCGGCACGGTGTCCATATACAAAATTTGATAGACCGACAGGCGCAGCAGACTGCGGATCAGCGGTTTCATTTTGTTCGTCGGCGTTTTGGAATACGCGTTGATGACATAGTCCAGCGTCAGGAGACTTTCCAGCGTTCCTTCCGTCAGACGTTTTAAAAACGCTTTTTCCCGCGGATCTTCGTAGTCGTATTTATTTAAGGTATCCCGGATCAGGCTGCTGCCGAAGTTTTTGGTCTTCTCCATCTCCACAAACAGGAGCAGCGCTGTTTCTCTTGTATCCATTTTCTGTTCTCCATGTTCAGGGCGCGGTGCCCGCTGTTTCAGGCTGCGCGGTCAATCCCTGCGGTCGTCCCGCCTGGACAGCATCACCAGCCGCAGCAGGTTCAACAGCGCCGCCGCTGCTGCCGCAACATAGGTCATTGCAGCCGCCCGAAGCACTCTGTAGCTTCCCTCTGCTTCGTTTTCCGATAAAATTCCGTATTCTGTTAAAAATCCCATCGCCCTGTGACTTGCATCGAATTCAACTGGAAGCGTCACGATCTGGAACAGCACAGCTGCCAAAAAGACCCAGATACCAATCTGCATCAGCAGCTCGTTAGAACCCAAGAACAGCCCCAGGACGAAAATCGGCAAACCGAATTTCGAGCCGAAATTTGCAGCCGGAACGAGGGCCGAACGGAATTTTAACGGTGCATAGCCCTTGGCGTCCTGTACCGCGTGGCCGCACTCGTGCGCTGCAACTCCCACCGCTGCAACACTCGTCGCATTGTAGGTCGCATCTGACAGACGCAGTACCTTGGAGGACGGATCATAATGATCTGTTAAGTTGCCGCTGATATGCTCAATCCGCACATTCGTCAGACCGTTCCGGTATAAAATCCGCTCCGCAGCCTCTGCTCCGGTCATGCCGCAGCTGCTTCTGACGCGGCTGTAACGTTTAAACGTGCTGTTGACCTGGGCACTCGCAATCATCGAAAGCACCGCGCCCAGAATTACAAGAAGATACGTCACATCATAGTAATAATATCCCATGTATGCCAAAACGCTCATCCAAGCACCTCTCCTTCCTCTACCTTACAGCCCAGCAAAAAGTCGTGCACCTTCATGCGCTTTTTGCCTTCCAGCTGGACTTCCTGCAGGCACAGTACGCCATCGCCGGTCTGGACAAAGATTTCCTTCTTCGTCACCTTGGCAATACTGCCGGGCATAGAGTAAGCGGCAATGCCTTCTTCCTCCACAGGCTTTGCCTGCCAGATTTTCAGCATTTTCCCTTTACAGGAAGTGTATGCACCCGGCCAGGAATACAGTCCACGCACCTGTCTGTCAATGGAAAGCGCGCTCTGGTTCCAGTCAATCTGTCCCATCGCCTTGGTCAGAAGCTTTGCGTAACAGCTTTGGGAATCATCCTGCTTTGTCGCAGTCAGCGTACCCGCTTCCAGCTTTTGAAGCGTTTTCACAATCAGCTCTGCGCCTACTTTGGACAGCTTTTCTTCCAGCGAAAGGTCGGTATCGGTGTCCTCAATTACAACTTCCGACTGTGTCAGGATATCACCGGTATCGATTCCTGCATCCATCTGCATGATCGTCACGCCGCTCTTTTTCTGTCCATCCATAATTACACGATTGATCGGTGATGCCCCGCGATAGGCGGGAAGCAGAGAGGCATGAATGCACAGGCTTCCATAATGGGGCAGATCCAGGATCTCCTGTGATAAAATCTGTCCGAATGCTGCTACCACATAAACATCCGCTTCATACTGCCTGAGACGCTCGATTTCCTCTGCTCTCTTAATCTTAATCGGCTGCAGCACCGGAATATCATGCTGCAGCGCGCATTCCTTAACCGGGGACATCTGCAGTTTTCCACTGCGCCCCTTCGGCTTGTCCGGCTGTGTCACAACCGCCGTTACCGTATGTCCTGCCGCAAGCAGTGCTTCCAGCGGAGCGACTGCAAAATCCGGCGTTCCCATATATACTATCTTCATCTTGTCCTCCATTCTGCAGGCGCCTGGCACCGTGGAAATTACAATTCAAACCTGCTGATTGGCTTCTGCATTGCATTCCAGGCTGCGCTGTACTGCCCTTATTCTTCGTCGAGTACCTCTGTCCCGTCCATTTCTTCGTAATATTCTTCGGTATCCATCAGCTGTCCTTCTACCTTGGACACATACAGCTCACCGTCCAGGTGATCTGTTTCATGGCAGATTGCACGCGCCAAAAGCTCGGTTGCTTCGATTTCATACGCTTCCATGTTTTCGTTATACGCAATCGCCTTGACGTAATTGGGTCTTGTCACTGTGCCTGTCTTGCCGGGAACAGAAAGACAGCCCTCACCGCCGGTCTGCTCGCCGGATGTTTCGATAATTCTGGGATTGATCATGACAATCGGATCTTCTCCGGTCGTATCAATTACGACGATTCTCTTTAAAATGCCGACCTGGGGCGCTGCAAGTCCGACGCCGTTTGCCTCGTACATCGTATCAAACATGTCATCGATCAGCTCCTGAATGCGGGGCGTCATCTCCTTGACCTCTTTGCATTTTTTATTCAGGACGGGATCTCCGATCGTTCTGATATTGCGAATTGCCATTCTTTTGTTCCTCTCTTTCTGATGTTCTGTCTTACGCTCTGTTATCGGTTTGCTGTTCTTTCTTGCTTTGCAGGCAGCATCTGTCTGCTGATGATTTTCTAGAAGCTGTGCACCGGATCGAAATCAAACTGACACAGCGCCTTCTGTCGCTGCGGCAGGCTGCGCATCTGCTCGATTCCGTCCTTTAATTCTACCAGCTTTTCGTAGTCATGGTTTTTTAAATAAATACCATAGCGGTAAACGTCGTTGATTTTGCCAATCAGTGCCGGCGCGGGACCGATCACAATCGTATCGGGCAGGGCAGCGTTGGCGGCGTTGTGTGTCGCGGCGGGTGTTGGTATTTGCACAGTGCCTGACATTTGCTGTGTAAACTGCCGCGACTGAGTTACCTGTCGCGACTGCGTTCGCTGTCGTACGTAACTCGCTGCCTCCTGTGCGCCTGCAAGCGCCTCTTCCTGCTTTTTGGAATAAAACTGCACCGCAAGGATGTGAGACGCAGGCGGATAGGAAAGCAGCTGCCGATACGTCAGCTCTTCTTTATAAAATCCCTCATAATCCTGCCGTGCGGCATACTGAATGCTATAATGATCCGGCTGATAAGTCTGGATCACAACCTCACCTGGACGGCTTCCGCGTCCGGCACGCCCCGCCGCCTGCGTCAGCAGCTGAAACGTCCGTTCTCCGGCACGGTAGTCGCTCATGGACAGCGACAGATCCGCTGCCAGCACGCCGACCAGCGTCACCGCCGGGAAATCATGCCCTTTGACGATCATCTGCGTACCGACCAGGATATCCGCATCCCCTCTGGCAAACGCAGCCAGAATCTTTTCATAGCTTTCCCGTGTGCGGGTCGTATCCGCGTCCATACGCAGCACTCGTGCCTGCGGAAACATTTTATGAAGCTGTTCTTCCATCGCTTCCGTTCCCGCCCGAAAGCCCAGTATATATTTCGAACCACAGGACGGACAGAGCTTCACGGCAGGCTGCTCATACCCGCAATAATGGCAGACCAGCCTTCCGCCCCTGTGCTCCGAAAGGGAAACGTCGCAGTGCGGACATTTGCATACATAGCCGCAGGCACGGCACGAGACAAATCCTGCATAGCCGCGCCGGTTCAAAAACAGCATCGACTGCTCTTTCCGCGCCAGACGATCCCTTAATTTTTCCTGCAGGCTCACCGAGAAAATCGACCGGTTGCCATTTCGCAGCTCTTCGCGAAGGTCTGCGATTTCCACTCTGGGAAGGCTTCCGCCGGTCAGCCGCTTCGTCAGTTTATAAAAATGATAGTCCCCCCTCTGAGCACGACTGTAAGCTTCCAGCGAAGGCGTTGCGGAACCCAGCACCAGCGCTGCATCGGAAAGCTCAGCGAGCTTCTGAGCTGTCTCCCGCGCGTGATACTTCGGGCTCGTTTCGCTTTTATAGCTCAGCTCATGTTCCTCATCCATCAGGATCATCCCGAGATTTGGAAACGGCACAAACAGCGCCGACCTTGGACCGATGATAACATCCAGCTCCCCTCGCTCTGCCCGCCTGCACTGATCCTGTTTTTCCCCGACGCTGAGCGTCGAGTTCATCACGGAAACCCGGTCGCCGAAGCGCGCCGTAAACCGCTGCACTGTCTGATAGGTCAGCGCAATTTCCGGAATCAGCACGATGGACTGTCGTCCTCTTTTTATCATGCCCTCAATGAGTGCCAGATAAACCTCTGTTTTTCCGCTGCCCGTGATACCGTGGATCAGGCTCGGCCTGCGGTCATTTTGGTCAAAAGCGTTTAAAATTCCATTTACCGCCCCTTGCTGTTCCTCCGAAAGCGTCTTTTTTTCCGTTTCTTCGCCCATTCTCCGGATCGGGTTACGGTACGCTACAGAAGCATGTACCTTTAACACGCCGTCGGATTCCAGTTTGCTGATTACAGACGACGGAACTTTTAACCTTTTGGTCGCTGCCTCCCACGAAATCGTCCGGTTCGTCATAAGCTCCTGTAACAGTCGGAGCCTCGCTGTCTGATGCTTTCTTTCCATCTGCGCAGCCAACTCCTGCGTTTGTGCATCCTGTAACAGCAGCTCAATGCTTTTTCGCTCTTTTTCCCCGACGGTCGCCCTCGCAGGCAAAACGGTTTTCAGAGCCTGTATCATCGTAGAACCGTACTGCTGCTTCATCCATGCCGCCAGCACGATCAGACGCTGTGATGGTTCCTTTGTTCCCGGAATCACAGAATCGATCTCTTTCATCCGTTCCCGCGGGAACTCCGAATGATCCGTCACCTCGATCACATAGCCGGTGCGCAGCGCATTTCCTGCACCAAACGGAATTTTTACCCGCACGCCGGGTGTCACGCTGTCTGCCAGGCGCTCCGGAATCCGGTAGCCGAAGGGCCGATCCACTTTTTCATGGGAGATATCCACGATCACGTTCGCAAATTCTTTTTTCAAAAAGAAATTCCTCTTTCTTTTAAGATATCCGCAATCAAATCTCTTTCATCCATCGGATATTTCACACCCTTAATTTCCTGATAATCCTCGTGTCCCTTCCCGGCGAGCACAATGATGTCGCCGGGCTGTCCGTGGTCGATCGCATAGGCAATGGCTTCTTTGCGGTCCGGGATGGAAATATAGACGCCATCTGTCTTTTTCATGCCTGTAATAATGTCTTCGATAATCGCCTCCGGCTCTTCAAAACGCGGGTTGTCGGACGTGATGATCGTAAAGTCCGCAAGATTTCCGGACACCTCTCCCATCTCAAACCGGCGCTCCCGGGAACGGTTGCCCCCACAGCCGAACACGCAGACCAGCCTTCCGTGCTCATACTCCTTTAACGTCGTCAGCAGACTTTTCAACGCCATCGCATTGTGGGCATAATCAATCATCAGGGTAAACGCATTCGAAACCTTGACCATTTCGATACGTCCCTTAACCTTTGCTGCCAGAAGCGCCTTACAGATATCCGCTTCCGACACCTTAAAATGTCTGCAGATCGCAATCGCAGTCAGCGCGTTGTATACCGAAAACCTTCCCGGCATTGCGATTTCTGCATGGAAATTCATCAATCCGGTCACATCAAAGGCGATGCCGAGATGTCCCTGTCTGTTTGTAAACTGCAGGTTCTGTGCGCGCAGGTCGGCTTTTTTAGACATGCCGTAGGTTTCCAGACTGCAGGTGTGCTCCTTTGTAATAAGCTGCCAGTGCACATCGTCACAATTTGCAATCCCGATGCGGCACTGTTTAAACAGCAGACTCTTACAATGCGCATATTCTTCAAAGCTTCCATGCTCGTTCGGTCCGATATGATCCGGCTCCAGATTTGTAAAAATACCGAAATCGAATACAAAACCCTGGGTCCGGTGGAGCATCAGCGCCTGAGAGGAAACCTCCATTACAACGGTATCACAGCCAGATTCCACCATTTTGGCAAAATATTCCTGCAAAAGATACGATTCCGGCGTCGTATTGACCGCGTGAATATGCGTGTCTCCGATAATAATTTCAATGGTTCCGACCAGTCCTACCTTCCGTCCCGCATTTTCCAGAATGGATTTTACCAGATAAGTGGTCGTCGTCTTGCCCTTCGTTCCGGTGATGCCGATCGTCGTCAGTTTTTTTGCCGGATGGTCAAACCACGCCGCAGATACGAACGCGAGGGCATAGCGGGTATCCTCCACCCGGATCAGGGTCGTTTCCGACTGTTTCGGAAGCTCTACTTCTTGGGATACGATAATCGCAGCCGCTTTTTTCTCCGCAGCCTCTGCGGCAGCCTGATGTCCGTCAAAATTTGCCCCCTTGATACAGACAAACAGACAGCCTTCTACAATTTTTCGGGAGTCATAAACGACCGCCGTAATTTCTTTTTCCAGATTTCCTCTTTCACAGGTAAAGGTAAGCTCACTCAAAAGCTCTTTCAATGCTTTCATGAAATCGGTCTCCTTTCCGATCCGCTGCAGTTTCGCAGGAACGAACTATTACAATTTACAATCATAGCATATTGGCAGACATCCTGCAATTTAGTACAGATTTTTCACCTTAAATTCACGCTCCACCTCGCGGCGCTGATCCTTCTTTGCAATATCCTGCCGCTTGTCGTAGAGCTTTTTGCCACGGCAGAGACCGATCTCCATCTTTGCGCGCCCGTCTTTAAAATAGACCTGCAGCGGCATGATCGTATAGCCTTTTTCCTTACATTTTCCGGCAAGCTTTAAAATCTCTGCTTTGTGCAGCAGAAGCTTTCTCGTGCGCAGCGGGTCTTTGTTGAACAGATTTCCCTTTTCATAGGGGGAAATATGCATGCCATAAACGTACATTTCGCCGTTGTCTTCCTGTATAAACGCTTCTTTAATGCTGCACTTTCCAAGGCGCAGGCTCTTTACCTCTGTTCCTGCGAGCGCAAGCCCGGCTTCCCAGGTTTCCTCTACAAAATAATCGTGATATGCTTTTTTATTGTTCGCGACCAGTTTCTGTGCTGATTTTGCCATCGTTTCCTCTCTTTTCCGCCTCTTCCAGCTCAAAATCCACCGTTCCGGCATACCGGTTTGCACCCGTCACCCGAACCGTCACCGTTTCGCCCAGCTGATAGGTTTTGCCTGTGTGTTCGCCGACCAGCGCAGAGTTTTCTTCATCGAAGATAAAATAATCGCTGCGCAGGCTCGATACCGGAACCAGTCCTTCTACCGTATTCGGAAGCTCTGCATAAAAGCCCCAGCCCGTCACACCGGAAATGACTGCTTCCATCGTCTCCCCGATATGCTTTTCCATATACTGCGCCTTTTTCATCTTTTCACAAATGCGCTCCGCCTCGTCCGCACGCCGCTCTGTCTCGGACGAATGCTTTGCCACGCCGTTTAAAATATCCTCGTAATGCTCTTTTCGCTTTTCGGTTAACCGTCCCCGCAGAAACTCCTTGATAATCCGGTGAATCTGCAAATCGGGATATCGTCTGATTGGGGACGTAAAATGGCAATAATGTGTTGCTGCCAGTCCAAAATGTCCGCTGCACTCCGGCGAATAGACCGCGCGCTTCATGCTGCGCAGAATCAGTCTCGACAGCATCGCTTCCTCCGGCGTCCCTTCGATCTGATCCAGAAGCTTTTGCAGCTGCTTCGGATGGACGTCTGCCCCGTTTTCCTGACGCTTTCCCTGTTTGCGCCCGATATGCAGCCGATAGCCGAAATTTCCTAAAAATACGGACAACTGCTGCATTTTTTCCGGATCCGGGTTATCGTGTACGCGGTATAAAAACGGCTCCTCCAGCCAGTAAAAATGCTGTGCCACCGTCTCGTTTGCCGCCAGCATAAAATCCTCGATCAGCTTCGTCGCGTCGTTTCGCTCATGCGGGTGAATCGACAGCGGCTCGCCGTTTTCATCCAGTTCGATCTTGCTTTCCGGAAAATCAAAATCCACCGCGCCGCGCTCTTTTCGTTTCTGCCGAAGCACCTTCGAAAGCTTCGCCATCTCTGTAAGCATCGGCGCTTCGTCGCGGTATGCTTCCCAAAGGGCTTCGTCGCCGTCCAGAATTTTTTGCACCTGCGTATAGCTCATGCGCTTGTCCACACGGATCACCGATTCCACAATCTCATAATTGCCGATATTTCCGCCCTTGTCCACTTCCATCAGGCACGACAGCGCCAGTCGGTCTTCCCCGGCATTTAGCGAACAGCACCCGTTGGACAGCTCCTTGGGAAGCATGGGAATCACGCGGTCAGGCAGGTAAACGCTCGTTCCCCGTTCCTTTGCCTCCCAGTCCAGCGCAGAATTTTCCTGCACATAGTCTGCAACGTCCGCAATATGAACACCCAGCAGCCATCTGCCGTCTTTTTCTTCAAGGCTGACTGCATCATCCAGGTCCCGCGCGTCCTCGCCGTCGATCGTCACCATCCGTACCGCCCGGAGATCTCGCCGCATCACGCAATCCGTCTCGCTGACCGGCTTGGAGACGCGCTGCGCCTGATTCAATACCTTTTCCGGAAATTCATCCGGAATGCCAAGGGCACGCACAACAGAGAGCATATCGATGCCCGGCTCATCTCTTCCGCCCAGCACCTCTATGATCTCGCCCTCCGGACTTTTGCCCTCTTCCCGACTCTCGATATATTCTGCAACGACCTTCGCACCGTCATAGGCATCCTTTTTCTTTTCCCGCGGGATAAAAATATCCGGCAGCTTTTTGTTGTCCGGCACGACAAAGCCAAAGTTTTCGCTCGACTGGTACAAACCAACTGCACGCAGAAGCTTCTTTTCTGCGCGCACATACCGTCCGCGCTTGGTCTGCTCTATTTTTCCCTCTTCCAGAAGCTCCTCCAAAATACGTTTTAGCTCGCGCCGGTCTTCCGGTTTTACCTGCATGAAGATTGCGAGCTCCTTTTCTTTCATCGGGACATACTTTTCGTCCTCCACCAGCTCACAGATCAGTCTTTTTCTCTTTTCCAATAAATCTTCCATATATCACCTGTTATAAAATGATGCTCCACTGCAATGCTGCCAAATCGAATCCGGCTCGCCGGATTCGTCGCCTGCGGCGGGTCGCGTAAGCGACATCTTCCGCCCCGCCGCAGTGCGATAAAGTGCTTTTTTAGCTATCAGCTTTGCTGATAGCTAAAAAAGCACCCCGCCGTGCGGAGTGCTTTCGTAACATTCTGTACTTCTTATCCACGATATGCGCTCAGACAATACCGCTTATCAGCCCCAGATTCTGGTGATGTTCAGAATTACTGCAACTACCATGAAGCCGATTGCCAGCCATTTGGTAATTTTAACCAGCAGTCCTTCCATAGAACGACCTTTGTTCTTTCCCCAGTAGGTCTCTGCACCGCCTGCGATGGCACCAAGTCCTGCATCTTTGCCTTCCTGCATCAGTACAAGAACTGTCAGGGCAATACACATCACTATAAAAATCACAGTTAAAATAATTCTCAGAATCTCCATGTTTCCTCACAATCCGCCGTTTTCCGGCTCTCCGTCCACATCTCATCTTTCCCTGCATTGATACCTCTCAATGCGAAACACATTGATTATAACATGAACGCTTCCAGAAAGCAAGATGCGATTCCTAACAATAAAATATTCGCAGAGCGTGCATTCTATGGTATTGCAAATGGCACGTGTAAACCGTGAGCGGAATCTCCATGCCGCTCCGTCAGCCTACAGGACTTTCCAGAGCAACAACAGCAAAAGGATCACCGCCGCCAGTCCGGCAAGATAGGCAAGTCCGATGAGAAGCGCCGCTTTGAGCGCTCCCATCGCATACCAGAAACGTTCTTTTTTATTCAGGGAGGAGTCTTCCCACGGCCGGTCGTTTTTGACCTCCGGAACTTCTCCCTCCCGTCTTTTTTTTCGTCTGGAAAAAGGGGCAAACAGGGACGGCGTTTCTATACCGCTCATGTCCGCGATCACGCGGCCGTCATCCTCTTCTTCCTGCTTATCCGTTCCCATTATTTATCGTAGAGATGGCAGACAACGTAATGTCCGGGTTCCACCTCTTTCTGAACCGGCGCTTCATGCTTGCAGCGCTCCATGCAGTGGGCACAGCGGGTGTGGAACTTACAGCCCTCCGGCGGATTTGCAGGGGAAGGGATCGAGCCTTCCAGCACGATACGGTTCATCTTCGCTTCCGGATCCGGGATCGGAATTGCAGAGAACAGGGCTTCCGTGTAAGGATGCAGCGGATTACGGAAAATATCCTCTGTCGTTCCGTACTCTACCAGATTGCCCAGATACATAACACCGACAGTATCAGAAATATATTCGACTACCGACAGATCATGGGAAATGAACAGGTAGGTCAGGTTGTATTTTTCCTGCAGCTCCTTTAACAGGTTAATGATCTGCGCCTGAATCGATACGTCCAGCGCAGATACCGGCTCGTCACAGACAACAAATTCCGGATTTAAGGCAAGTGCTCTTGCGATACAGATACGCTGTCTCTGTCCGCCGGAGAACTCATGGGGATACCGGTCTTTGTGGAAGGGCTGTAAGCCACAGTTATCCATAACCTGATCGATATAGTCATTTAATTCTGCCTTGGGAACCAGATTGTGCTCCCGAACCGCTTCGCCGATGATCTCGCCGACAGGAAGACGGGGAGAAAGGCTGGAAAACGGATCCTGGAAGATGATCTGCATTTTTGTACGCATCTTTCGCATCTCTTTAGCGGAAAGATCATAAACCTCTTTTCCGTTAAACAGCACCTGTCCGCCGGTTTTTTCGCCGGACAGACGCAGGATGGTGCGTCCGGTGGTCGTCTTGCCGCAGCCGGACTCGCCTACCAGACCCATGGTGGTTCCGCGCTTTAAGTTAAAGGTTACGCCGTCGACAGCCTTGACCTGTCCAACGGTTTTACCGACCATGCCGCCTTTGATGGGAAAATATTTTTTCAGCTGATTGACCATCAGAATATACTGCGGATCATATTCTACCGGCGTGAAATTCTTATCGATTGGCTGCATTTATTTTCCCTCCTTCTTATCGTAATAGCGATAGCAGCTGACCTTGTGTGTCTCGGACAGGCTGATCTCGCAGGGGTATTTTCCATCACATTCCGGACAGCGCATTTCGCAGCGGTCACGGAAATAGCAGTAATCCGGCATGTTGACCGGGTTCGGCACCTTGCCGGGAATAGAATAAAGCTTATCGACCTTTTTGCCGATTACCGGTTTGGAAGCCATCAGACCGATTGTGTAAGGGTGGGAGGGGTTCGCAAAAATCTCCTGTACCGTACCTTTTTCCACAACGCGCCCTGCATACATAACAACAACGTAATCCGCCATCTCTGCGATAACGCCCAGATCGTGGGTGATCAGCATGATAGAGGAATTGATTTTATTTTTCAGGTTGCGCAGAAGATCCAGAATCTGTGCCTGGATCGTTACGTCCAGCGCCGTTGTCGGCTCGTCTGCGATGATGACCTTCGGGTTACAAGCCAGCGCCATTGCGATCATGACACGCTGACGCATACCGCCGGAGAGCTCGTGAGGAAACATCTTGTAAACGCCTTCACTGTTTGCAATGCCCACCATCTCCAAAAGCTCAATGGTACGGGCTTTGATCTCTTCTTTGCTCTTTCCTTCGCCGTCATGCAGCTCGATTACTTCTTCTACCTGTTCCCCGATACGAAAAACCGGATTCAGGGAAGTCATGGGCTCCTGGAAAATCATGGACATATAATTGCCGCGCAGCTTCTGCATCTTCTCCATCGGAGTCTTTGCAATATCATATGCCTTATCGCCCAGGTTTAAGCGGATCTGACCATCCACGATCTGACCCTGGGGACGCTGCAGCAGCTGCATCAGGGATAAGCTGGTTACGGATTTACCGCAGCCGGACTCCCCTACGACGCCGACGGTCTTGCCGACAGGAACCTCAAAGCTTACGCCGTCAACGGATTTTACCGTTCCGACATCTGTAAAGAAATAAGTGTGCAGATTATCAAATTCCACTGCATTTTCCGGATTGTGCATCTGTGTCAGATATTCCTGCTCCGGAACATTTTTACGCTTGTACTGTTTTTCATACTGATCTGTAATCTTACGGTTCTCTCTGGAAATCCTTCTGGATTCTTTCGCGGAGAGATAGCCTTCCGGATGTTTTTTTGCCATAGCTGGTTCTCCCTCCTTATCGTTTCATCTTCGGGTCGAACGCATCGCGCAGACCGTCGCCTACAAAGTTAAAGCCAAGTACTGTGATCAGCAGACAGATACCTGCCGGAATCCAGATAAACCAGTAGTTGGTCATAACGTAAGCATTGTTGACGTCGTTGATGATGTTACCCCAGGATGCGAACGGGAACTTAACACCCAGACCTAAGAAGGAAAGGGTCGCTTCCGTAATTATCGTGCCGCCAAGACTCATGGTACAGGTTACGATCAGCTGCGGGATAACGTTCGGAACCAGGTGACGGAAAATCCGCTTGGAGGCCCGAATACCGCAGGCTTCCGCAGCCGTCATAAATTCCTGCTCTCTCAGGGAAAGGATCTGTCCACGCACCAGACGTGCGATAGACGGCCAACCCAGGAACCCGAGAACCAGCATCAGATAAAGCATACGGATCTGGGGATCGAGCTGCATGGCATCCATTGCAGCACCCAGAATGATGATCAGGGGTGTGGACGGAATACAGTAGAAAACATCTACAATACGCATGATCAGGTTATCCACCCATTTTCCGAAGTATCCGGCGATACCGCCCAGCAGGATACCCAGGAACGCTGAAATAAATACAACGATAAATCCGATCACCAGGGATACACGTCCACCGTACATCAGACGGGTCAGCATATCCATACCGTTTGTATCGGTGCCGAGCCAGTGTGCTTTGGAGGGACCTGCATAACGGTCATACACATAGGTTTCCTTCGACTGCAGTACAGACCAGGTCTTGGAATCCGGTTTGTAAGTGATGGTGTAGGTGTATTCCTCACCGTCTGCATCAGTGTATATAAATTCTTTGGTATCGCTGTCGATGGCATCTGCCAGTTTTTCTTTAAAGTCACGGCTGATGACAACGCCGTTTTCCTTTGCCTGTACAACGAAACGGCTGACATAACCAATCTCATCGCTGCCGGATAAAATATTTCCATCTGCGTCCATGGTATAATCCTGACCGTCCGCAGTAAAAGAAGTTTCTCCGTTTGCATAGGCCTTTAACGCTTCATGTTTGACTGCGAAAGTCAATGCAGAAGCCTCTGCGCCGTCTGCAGCGTTTACGATGTCCTTTGCCGCGATTGCCAGCACTGTGCCGTTGCTGGAAATCAGATAAAGATCTTCGCCCTCTTTCTCTACCTCATAGGTCACATCTTTATACTCAAAGCTTTCCGCATTCTTGCCGATGGCAAGCATCAGCTGTGCCTGCAGAATGGAGCCAAACTCCTGTCCGTCATTGATCGTATAACGCAGATCGTTATTTTTTACCACACCCACATACTCTTTGTCCATGTGGGTATAAGTATAGAACTGTTCATCCTGTCCGTAAGGGCTTATCAGACCGCCGATAAAGGAAAAGACAAACATAACGACCAGCATAGTCAAGCCAACTACTGCCAGTCTGTTTCTGAAAAACCGTTTTGCAACCAGTGCGCCGGGGGACAGCACTTTGACACGACGGTCGTCATTTAAGGACAGTTCCTGCTCTATTGTTTCTTCTGTCACTTTCTTTTCTTCCTGCACCATGCTCTCCTCCTTTCTTATGCAATCCGGACACGGGGATCAACCACCGCGTACAAAATATCAGAAATCAGGTTTCCGGCAAGGGTCAGGATTGCCAGAAACGTCATATAAAACATGGAAAACGGAATATCACCGGAAACCATGGCCTGATAAGAGGTATAGCCGATACCAGGAATTGCAAACAGTGTTTCCGTGATCAATGCACCGGAAAACAATCCAGGCAGGGAACCGCCCACAACTGTAACCAGGGGAATCAGGGTATTACGAAACGCATGGTGATAAATAACCTTTTTCTCGGAAAGTCCCTTCGCACGCGCAGTACGGATATAATCCGCATTTAACACTTCCAGCATATTTGTTCTTGTATAACGCATCAGGGAACCGACAGAAACAATTACCAGTGTAATGATCGGCAGTACCAGATGGTTTGCCTTATCCATAAGCTGTCCCCAGGAATCCAGCTGCGCATAGTTACGTCCCACCAGACCATATAAATCAAACCAGCCCAGTTTTACGGAGAACAGCAGCTTTAACAGCGTTGCGAAAAAGAAGGTCGGCAGCGAAATACCCATCAATGCACCTGCTGTGATCAGGTAGTCTGCTTTGGAATACTGTTTGGTTGCTGCGATAACGCCCAGCGGGATCGCAATAATCAGCTCCAGCACGAAAGAAATCGCGCCCATTACAAAGGAAAGCCAGATAACTTCCTTAAATTTGTCCAGTACCGGTACCGTATATTTCCAGCTGTCTCCGAAATTGCCCTTCAGCGCATCCCCTACCCAGGTCACAAAACCGAGTACGATGGGTTTGTCCAGGCCGTAGGATGCATTTAACTGTTCCATCCATTCATCATAGGACTTTGCACCCGCTCCCTGCGAAAGCTGCATCGCTCTCGTTTCCACAAAGGAGCCGGGAAGACATCTCATCAGGGTGTAAATGATGAAGGATACGCAAAATAAAATCATGACTGACAAAAGCAGTCTCTTGACGATATATTTCCGCATAAAAAAACTCTCCCTTTGTTCTTATCGATTCCCTTCTTCCGCTGTATATCAAGCGGCCGCCTGCCCCAGGCAGCTCCTTGATATACAGCATCGCCCCTGATCTCCTCCTTAGAGGAAGATCAGGGGCATAAGCCTGCAGTCTGTGCGTTTTAAGCTGCACAGGAATCGCCGTCGTTTAGTTTAACTCCAGCTTTTCAACTTCACTTCTCCAGCTCCAGTAAGGAGTCATATCAGGAGTCAGAGTGCTGATGTTGATACGTTCGCTAGAGAAGATGTAGCATTCGCTTCTCTGGTAAACAGGAACTTCAACGCCCCAGTCCATGATAATATCCATGGCTGCTTTATACAGGCTCTTTCTATATGTCTGGTCAACGGACTGACGTGCTGCAACGATCATTTCATCCAGCTCAGAATCATTGATCTTGTAGTAGTTGGTCGCGCCCTTGCTGTGATACAGCTGATACATATCAGGGTCAGGAGTTGCGCCCCAGGCTGCTACCCACATTTCTGCCACGCCGGACTGATAGGTCTGATACAGTTCAGATGCAACTGCGATATCGTTTACAGTCAGAGTAAAGCCGATCTTTGCAAAAGCGTCTGCCGCATTCTTTAACAGCAGGAAGGAAGGATGATCACCGGAGCCGCCTGCACCGATGTTTACCTGATAGCCAAGCTTAGCGCCTTCGGGAGCTGCTGTCAGCTTGCCGTTTTCTACGGTGTAGCCCGCTGCTTCAAAGAAGCCAAGTGCTGCCTGTGCTGCTGCTTCATATTTCTCTTCTGTGCTCATACTGTCGGTGTAGATCGGATTGCCGTCTACATCCGTAGAGTAAGCGATCTGATAACCGTCGTCTGTTACCTGAGGTGCTGCCCAGGAGGTATTGGAGATCGGGTAGTTGATTACAGAAGCGGAATCGCCGTAGTAGGAATCAATACCCTCATCACGATATACTGCAAGGATGGTTGCGATTGCCTTACGCAGATTCTTGGACTGCTCAGATGCAGGATCGCTGCCAACCTTAACGTTATCAGCGCTCATGGCAACATAACCATAACCAAGGAAATCATACAGACGCAGGGTGATCACATCACCGTCGAACTCTTCGCTGCCGCCGTTGTATTCCGTAATCTGATTACGAACCTCGGTAGAGTAGGAAGGATCTGCGATATCGATGGTGCCGGATTCTACACCGACAACCTTATCGTCTTCCTGAGTTTCCAGGAAGTTCAGATGCTTGATCTTGGGCTCGCCCAGGAAGTAGTTCGGGTTGGAATCCAGATAAACAATACCGTTGCTGAACTCCTTGAAGGTGTAAGCACCAGCACCCATAGGAGCGGTAGTTACGGAACGAACCTTGGAAAGGTCACCCTTTTCAAAACCGAACTTGTTGTTGTCATAATCATACAGGGATGCATCGCCGTAGTAGCTCAGAGGAGCGATTGCAAAAGAAAGCTGGTAGATCATGTTTGCGGATACTTCGGTAGTTACAACTCTCATGCTGTAATCGCCGGTCTTCTGAATACCTTCGATATGATCTGCAGAATCGCCGGTTTTTACACCAACAGTGGAGTAATTGTAAACATCTTCCGGAATCAGGTCAGACAGAGCAGAGCCTGCTGTCTCAGCTTCCATGGAAGAGAAGTTCCATTCATACTGATTGCCGATGGCCATAAAGAAATCCTTTGCAGTAGCGCCGTCAGCCAGCTCGAAGCCCCAACCGGCCGCTGCAGAGGTAACGTCAGTAGCACCGTTCTCTGCCATATAATCAACGATTTCCTGTGCAAATGCAGTACCACCGTCATTTACTGCAGCCCAGAAAGCGGTCTGCTGATCTTCTGTCCACAGAGAGAAGTCTGTGTTGTCTTCGCCTGCTGCTGCGATCAGGGAAGCCAGGGTTGCCATACCTTCCCGGTACTCCTCCAGACCAAGGATCGGCTGGCTGTAGAGAGTTGCAGAGCCGTCGTAGGTAGGATCGCAATATACATACATGCTGAAAATTACATCATCAATGGTGATCGGTGTTCCGTCAGAGAAGGTCAGATCATCACGAATGGTAACGTCATAATAAACGGAACCGTCGTCGTTCTGAGTCATCTTCAGATCAGATGCGGTATAATAGGTATAGTCTGTTCCATTGTAAGAACGAGTCTCACCTTCGATACCTTTCTCAACAATAGCGCCCTGTCTGTCAGAGCCTAACAGACCGATCTGAGTCATATCAACGATATGCTGATCTTCTGCGCTGGCTGCAAAGAACGGAGAGAATTTTCCCTCAAAATGTGCGCTGGATGCCACCAGAGTATCCGCGCCGCTTGCAGATGCATCAGCATCTGCGGTCTCTGTTGCGCCTTCCGTAGCAGGTGCAGTCTCTGTCTTGCCGGAGCCATTACTGCTTCCGCAGCCAGCCAGAGAGCCGGTCACCATGGTAAGCGCAAGCAGAGCTGCAAGAGCCTTGTTCGCCTTTTTCATGTGAATCCTCCTTTTTTTTGAAAAAAACACCGTTTGCATCCTTTTTATTTCATGCAGATACACAGGAGTTTTTTTCTTAAAAATTGTACATTTGTTGCAGAATATACCGGTTCTCACAGCTTTTCCGCCCCTGTGATCGCCATACCTGCAGGTTGCATCGGCCCATTTTCTTTTCCTTTCGTCAAAGTATTAGCCAATGTTTAAATATATTACTATCTTTTTTGCTTTCTGTCAATCCCATTCCGTGTCAAAAATACATTTTTCCATCACAGTCGCACACGTTTCCACGTGTATTTTTTAACGTTTTTTAAAAGTATAAGTGCGGCAGTGCCCATAACTACTTCTATTAGAAGGAACGGAATGGAGAATAAAATTTTGTTGCTGTGACGCGTTAATTCAACAAGTTCTCCTATGACGGACACTCCTGCTGCTGCGATGCAGACTCCGCTGCGCAGCGATATTTTGCACACTGTCTGCTGATAAACGTATTCCCGAAGCGGATATTCCTTGCCCAAAAGCCTTGCACATGCCCACGCGAGGCTGCAGGCTGCCGCCAGCTGCACTGCATATGGAAGCAGCACGAAAATGCTTCCCTGTAATCCCACCGACGGTACGCAGCCTGCGGCGATCGTCAGCAGGATGACCGCAATTCCGGCTGCCGCCATCGCGGTGGATTGTTTTTTCCACTCTTTTTCTGACAGTTCACAGGCATATCGACTGCCCTCGTATTGATAGTCACCGTTTTGTGTTTTCCTGAAATCGTCCAGATAGGCCCGGCGGCGATGGGATTTTGTAGAAGACTGGGCGTCTGCTTCTTTGGGCGAAGCAGCCCCCGGAGCCTTGGCAGACTTGGATTCTGTGGCTTTAGAAGGCTCCGAGTCCGTTTTTTTAGGGGGTATATTTCTCTGATTATTTGAAGTCATGTTGAAATCCATCCTTTGTTTTGATTTTAACATTGCAATTTCAATGTTACAGTTCACTCGTACCTTTTTGCAAGCAGATTTTATGCTCGCATGAAAATCTGCTTGCAAAAAGGTACGAAGGGAGCGCCATTTTATGAGCAAAAATGAGCTGCGAAGCAGCGGAAAGCATCGAAGATGCGCTTTTGCGAATGGCGCGAGTGAACAGTAACATTTCAATTCCTTGCTGTCATTTATTAATAATTCTATAGTTGACAAGATCATTTTTTTATTTTATCATAACCATATGAAACGGGTTTTGTGACCGTGAGGCTGACTCAGAGCAGTCCAGACGGGGTGCTCGTTTCTTTTTTTGTTCACCGCCATCTCCTTTATACTCAGTGCGTATATTCTATCACACTTCTTCCAAATGGCAACCTCCAGTTTCTGGCAGCAAAAAAACCGGCAGGCATTTTTCAATGTCCGCCGGTTCTCTTTTTTTATGACAATAGAATGCTCGCAGAGCGCGCATTCTATTTTTATGCAATTTTCACCGCCATGCAATGTGCCACAGCAATTAACTTATCTGCCGAACTGCATATCGTTGTTGCCGGAAGTGGTCTCCCACATTTCAAGCATGTTGATCGGGTCGTTGTAATCTGCCAGCCAGCCTTCACGAGCGAAGTCGAACTGACCGTCTTTTCTCTCGTTCAGGAATACGGACCACTCACGAGTCTCAACGGTTACGTTGATACCGATCATAGCGAAATCCTGCTGGATTGCTTCACCGATCTTAACATTACCTTCGGAATCGTTGGTCAGGTAAGTCATGTTGATGGGGGTATTTGCGGAAAGCATGCCGCTTTCATCGAATTCATAGCCAGCGCTCTTTAACAGCTCGATTGCTTTCTCTGTGTTGCCCTCCATATCGGTAGGATTGAAGTAACCAACGTTCTCTTCATCCGGATAGGTGTAAGCGTCATCATTTGCTCTGAACTCACCGCCATTGCCATCGCTCATGCCGGTAGGAATGAAGGTGTTGGCAACTTCCTGGTTTGCCTGTGCGATCGCATCAACGATATACTGACGGTCGATCAGCAGGGTGAATGCTTCTCTCATTGCTGCAGCCTCTTCAACCGTCTTGCCTGCAAACAGGTCGCTGTTTACATTGAAACCGCAGTAGTAAGTTCCCAGCGTAGGGATCTTGTGATATTCAGGGGTATCCTTAACGGTAGCCATCATATCGGTAGGAATGGTATCTGCAAACTGCAGGGAGCCATCCTGGAATGCATTGTAAATTGCTGTGTCATCAGCGCTCAGCATGAAGTTGATCTTTGTCAGGGAAACCTTGTCAGCTGCCCAGTAGTTGGGGTTGGGCTCATAGGTCATGGACTCGTTATGCTTCCACTCGGTCAGTACGAACGGGCCGCTGCCTACGAAACCAGCTTCCAGTGCCCATGCACCGGGGTTGGTGTCAGCGCCGTCAGCAGCTTCTACAGCCTGCTGGGGTACAGGATAAAAAGCAGGGAATGCGCACAGGTCAAGGAAATATGCGCAGGGTGCGTTCAGATGAGCAGTAAAGGTCTTGCCGTCTTCGCTTGCTTCGATATCCAGAGTGCCGTCATCCTTAGTTGCAAATACGGAGCACAGGTAAGAATAGTCAGCAGCTGTGTTTTCATCTGCCAGACGGTTCCAGCTATACAGAACGTCATTTGCATCCAGAGCTTCGCCGTCAGACCATTTTAAGCCATCCTTCATCGTGAAGGTATAGGTCATACCGTCTTCGCTCATTTCATAGGAATCTGCCAGTTCGGGAACCAGCTGACCGTTCTCATCGTATGCAAACAAGCCGGAGAAGTTCAGGATTGCCAGGCATGCACCGTCAACAGTGGAGTTCAGCGCGGGATCCAGTTTGTCGGGCTCAGATGCAATCTGAAGATCCAGGGTGTTGGTAGGAGTCTTTGCAAAACCGAAGTATTTAAAGCCGAACAGGTTGGCATAGATGTTCTCTACATCGGTCTTCTGCAGGTAGCTGTCGTTGTAGTAGTACAGCGGAACAACTGCCCAGGTGTTCATCAGCTCGTCCTCAGCCTCATGCATCAGCGCTTCACGCTTTACAAGATCTGTCTCCGATCTGATCGCAGCGATTCTTGCATCATAATCCTCCCATGCCGGAGCAGCTTCGCTGCTGGGTCCATGCTCACCGGTTGCTGCTGCAGTGTCTGCTGCTTCAGTGGATTCTGCTGCAGCGGTGTCTGCTGCTTCTTCTGTTGTTGCTGCAGGAGCGCTTGTATCAGCTGCTGTGGAACCACAAGCTGCCAAAGAAGCGGTCATGCAAGCTGCCAGCACAAGTGCCAGATACTTCTTTTTCATAATGTCTTCCTCCTTTAAAGATAGATAATGAAAAATAATATATACCCAAACAGTCCGCTAAATCTGCGTCCTGTCCAAGCGTCAAAATTACTGCCGGTTATTTATTCCAGCATGCTACCTGATGTCCGTTGCCGCGATCTGTCAAGGACGGGCACTCCTGGGCGCACTTTTCCGTGGCATAGCGACATCTGGTACGGAATGCACAGCCGCTTGGCATGTGCAGAGGGCTCGGGACATCCCCTTCGAGAACGATTCTCTGCCGTTCCTTTGCCATCTTCGGATCCGGATAGGGAACTGCACTTAAAAGAGACTGTGTATAAGGATGTATGGGATTGTCATTTAATTCATTGGAATCTGCGATCTCCACGATCCTGCCCAGATACATTACTGCAATTCTGTCAGAAATGTGATGGACAACCAACAGGTCATGGGCAATGAACAGATAGGCAACGCCCAGCTTCTCCTGCAGCTCTTCAAACATGTTGATGACCTGTGCCTGAATGGAAACATCCAGTGCACTGACTGCTTCGTCACAGACGATAAATCTCGGATTGGTGGCAAGTGCTCTCGCAATACCGATACGCTGTCTCTGACCGCCGGAAAACTCATGTGCATAACGGGTTGCATGCTCTGCATTCAAACCGACCAGCTCCATCAGATGCAGGATCTTGTCTCTTCTTTCCCCTCTGGAGGTGTAAAGCTTGTGGACATCCAGAGGCTCGCCGATGATATCCTCGACTGTCATGCGGGGATTTAAGGAAGAATAGGGATCCTGGAACACCATCTGCATCTGTCTGCGCATATGTCCGATGCTCTTTTCATTCACTCTCTCCCCATCGAAAAAGACGTCGCCGGAGGTCGGTGTATACAGACGCAGCAGAGATCTTCCTACAGTCGTCTTGCCGCAGCCGGATTCTCCTACCAGACCGAGGGTTTCTCCCGGCTTGATGGAAAAGGAAACGCCGTCCACCGCTTTTAAGGGTGTGGTTTTCATAAATCCGGTTTTGATCGGGAAATACTGTTTTAAATCCCGTACCTCCACCAGATATTCGCTTTTGTTTTTTACTTCTTCGCTCACTGTCTGCCTCCTTTTTCTTCCTCCATGGCTGCCTTTACGTTCAGCCAGCAGGATGCGAAATGACCGTCAGGCATTTGCATTTCCGGCGGCTGCTCTTCGATACAGATCTTCATCGCTTCCTCGCAGCGTGGGCAAAATGCACAGCCCTTTGGCATATTTAAGAGGTTGATCGGTGTTCCCGGAATCGGGATAAGCTTTTCGCCGATTCTGTCCACATTCGGAATGGAACGCAGCAGACCTTTCGTATATTCATGGTGCGGACGGTAGAAAATATCTTCTGCCGTACCTCTTTCACAGACTCTTCCGCCGTACATAACGATAATTTCATCGCACATGTCCGCGATAACACCAAGATCATGGGTTACCATGATGATTGCCATGCCGAGCTTTTTCTGCAGGGACTGCATCAGCTCCAGAATCTGTGCCTGGATCGTAACATCCAGGGCAGTCGTAGGTTCGTCTGCAATCAGGATATCAGGCTCACAGGCCAGCGCCATTGCGATCATGACACGCTGGCGCATACCGCCGGATAATTCGTAGGGGTACTGTTTCACACGCTTTTCCGGTTCATTGACACCAACTAAAGTCAGCATCTCAATGGCTCTTGCCTCCGCCTCTTTCCCTTTTCTGTCCGTGTGAAGCTCAATGGCTTCCCTTAACTGGTTGCCCACCGTAAATACCGGATTTAAGCTCGTCATGGGATCCTGGAAAATAATAGAACAGCATTTTCCACGGAACTCCCGCATCTGTTTTTCAGAAAATTCTGCAATATCCTGTCCTTTGTAAAGGATTTTGCCTTCTGTGATGCGGCCGTTCTTTTCCAGAATACGCATAATGGAATATGCGGTTACGGATTTGCCGGAACCGGATTCGCCGACAATACCGAGGATTTTGCCTTTTTCAAGGTTAAATGTAACACCGTTGACTGCCTTGACCTCTCCCTTGTCTGTGTGGAAGGAGGTATGCAGATTCTGCACAGAAAGGATATTCTCACTCATGGTCTTACCTCCTTAATTTCGGGTCAAATGCATCCCGCAGGCCATCGCCCAACAGGTTGAATGCCAGGGTGATCAGACAGATCATGCCGGCAGGGAATAACAGTTTGTAGGGATACTGGGTGATTCCGGCTCTTGCCTCGTTTGCAAGGGAACCGAGAGACGGCATCGGAGCCTGTACACCCAGACCGATAAAGCTTAAGAAGCTCTCTGTAAAGATCGCAGACGGAATCTGCAGCGCTGCTGCAATGATGATAACGCTGACGATATTCGGCAGAATATGACGGCGGATAATTCTGGAATCCTTCGCACCGCTGACTCTCGCCGCCAGAATGTATTCATTCTGTTTTACGGTCAGAATCTGACCGCGGACCATACGTGCCATGCCGGTCCAGTACAGCAGAGCAAATACGATAAACATGGAGATCATGTTGGTACCGATCTTCTGCAGCGCCGGAAATGCGTCGACATTGATAACCTCACGCAGTACGACAGACAGAAGAACCACCATCAGCATATCCGGCAGGGAATAAATGATGTCCACGATACGCATCATCACCATATCCACCTTGCCTCCAAAATAACCGGAAATACTTCCGTAAACAACGCCGATCAAAAGGACGATCACCGCTGCAAACAGACCTACCGTCAGAGAAACCCGGGTTCCGTAAATAACACGGATGAAATAATCACGTCCCATGCTGTCCGTTCCCATGATGTGAGGGAACACTTCTCCGCCCTCTGCCATGTAAGCCAGCTCTTTTTCGGAATAGGTAAAGGGTGCCATGTTGCCCGCCGCCTTATCACGGCTGCCATTTACGGTAATGATCTGGGAATATTTATAAGGTACCACATGGGGTACGATCAGAATCATTGCAATAATGACGATCAGAACAATAATACTGCCAACTGCCAGCGGATTTTTCATCAGCTTGCGCATACCATCTTTAAAGAAGGATACCGATTCGCTCATAACATCCTGCTGTCTTTTTTCTTCATCAGTTGCTTTTTCAAATTTTTTCAGATCCACCTGAAAACTCAAAGGAGATTTCTTGGGCATCTGATCAATGCTATTGGTTTCGCTGCTCATTGCTTCCTCCTTTCTTATTCCAGTGTGATTCTGGGATCGATCAGCTTGTAAACGATATCGGTGATCAGGGTCATCGTAACCATCAGGGTTGCCAGGAAAATCGTCGTACCCATGATCATCGGATAATCACGGTTTGTAATACATTCTACAAACTTGGAACCAAGACCGCCGATCGTAAAAATGGACTCTACAACGAGAGAACCGGTCAGGATGGATGCCGTCATCGGGCCGACATAGGTAATAACCGGAATCAGGGCATTTCTCAGGGTATGCTTGAAGATGACCTTCCACTGTGCAACGCCCTTCGCCCGCGCGGTACGGACATAATCCTGTCCCAGAGCATCCAGCATACTCGTCTTGGTCAGTCGGGTGATGTAGGCCATTGGATATGCAGCAAGGGCAATGACCGGCAACACGTAGTTATGACTGGAGGAGCTCCATACCGGAACCCATTTTAATTTAATACAGAACACCAGCAAAAGCAGGGTACCCAGTACAAAGCTGGGAAGGGAAGTAAACAGCGTCGAGAAGAAAATGATCAGTCTGTCCGGCAGCTTGTTTCTGGTCAGAGCCGCAATGCTTCCCATCACTACGCCGGAAATCAATGCTACTAAAACCGCCATGCCGCCAAGCTTTGCAGAAACACTAAAGGAACTGAAGATCGTCGTTTTAATCTCTCTTCCAGTCTTTGCAGAAACACCAAAATCACCGTGAAGCAAATTGTTCAGATATAAAAAGAACTGCTCCCAGACAGGCTTATCCAAATTAAAGCGCTGTTCCAGAACGCGCCTCACCTCATCCGAGATCGCTTTTTCTCCATCGAAAGGACCGCCGGGAATCGCGTTCATCGCAAAAAACGTAATGGCACAGACAATGAACACGGTCAGGATTGCAAGCAGTACTCTCTTCACAACATACTTTGTCAAATGTCAACACTCCTTTTCTTTCGCACATCCGTCTAGTAAATACACTTATTCGCTTCAGGCGGACATTATGCTTAAATAAAAATCCCGGGCAACAAGACCCTCCTTTGGGTTTGTTACCTGCCGGGCTTTTTTTTACTGGTGAAAACTATATCATAATTTTCTACTTCTTTCAAGTATTTTTTCGTTTGATAATATCGAAATAGCGTCCAAAAAAACGACCGGAATTTCATTTCTTTCCGGTCGTTTTTCACAAAATTTATTCCATTTTGAGAGTATTTTCTCCCTGTTGATCGCCGTTTACGCGTGGAGTTTTTTCTCCAGCTTCTCTACGATTTCTTCAAAATATCCGTCTTCAAACGGAACCTTTAAGCCGCATTCCCGCAGCATTTCAGGATAGAATTTTGAAGCAGACAATCTGCAGAGCGCGAGGTAGCTCTTCCATGCCTCTCTGTAATCCTCATCCATCCACACCTTGTACTGGAATGCGCAGCTTTGTGCCAGTACATAGTCAATATAATAAAACGGGCTGTTGTAAATATGCTGCTGTTTCTGCCAGAATCCCCCCTTGGAAAAGAACGGATCCTCTTCGTAATCCAGATGGGGCATGTAGATTTTTTCCAGTCTGCTCCACTCCCGGCGGCGTTCTTGCGGTGTCAGCTCCGGAGTTTCATAGACGATATGCTGGAACTCGTCCACCATCGTTCCATATGGGATAAAACGGATCGCATCCTCCAGCTGCATGCTTAAGAAGTCCTTTTCACGATCTCCGAAAAATTCCTTCATCCACGGATCCGTGAAAAATTCCATCGACATAGAGTGAATTTCCGCAGTTTCCATCGTGATGTCCGCATGCTCCATGATCGGATCCTGCCCGGACAGATAGCCCTGAAATGCATGTCCGCATTCATGCGTGATCACGTCTACGTCGCCGCTGGTTCCGTTAAAGTTAGCAAAGATAAAAGGAGAATGATACTGGTACAGATAGGTCATATAGCCGCCCTGTTTTTTATCCTTTCTGCCGAACACATCGAAGAGCTCATTCTCCATCATGAAATCGAAAAATTCTTTGGTTTCGGGAGACAGCTTTGCATACATCTTCTGTCCGCTCTCCAGAATTTCCTGTGCAGTGCCCACCGGATCGGGATTGCCTTCTTTGAAATAAACCTCATTATCGATATAAGAAAGCTTCTCCAGACCGAGGCGCTTTCTTCTGATCTCGTGTACGCGCTCTGCAAACGGTACGAATACCTCCTTCACCTGTCGGCGGAAATTCTCGACATCGTTTCTGTCGTAGCTGTTACGGTTCATTCTGTAATAGCCCAGCTGAATATAATTGTCATAACCCATCGCCTTTGCCTGTGCGGTGCGGTTTTTTACCAGCTTGTCATAAATGTCATCCAGTTCATCCGCAACTGTCATAAAGTAATCGCTGTAAGCCTTCCATGCCTGTCTTCTTACGGTTCTGTCGTTTCCGGTCAGATAGGGACGCAGCAGGGACAGATTGCATACCTGCCCGTCAAACGGAATCTTTGCGGACGCAATCAGCTTATTGTACTGAGTCGTCAACACGTTTTCCTCCTGCATCAGGCCGATAATGCTTTCATCCATACTCTTGATCGCATTGTCCATCGTCGCAAAGGCAACCCTGCCGATCTTTTCTTCCATAAAAGAACGATACGGCGATTCGTACAGGGCGCGCTGATAATCGGTTGCCAGACTGCTCAGCATCGGCGCTGTCTCATCGTAATAATCCTTTTCTGCCGCATAAAACGGATCTGCGGTATTGCCGTCGTGACGGATTTCCGCAATCGTCATGGAATCCATCATATTCTGATAAACCTTATAATATTCCTGATGGATCTCCCAGAGTTCTTCTCCGCTTTTTGCTTCTTTGACCCGTTTGGTCAAAGTTTTAAACTGCTCCGCTGTTTTGTCATAATCGACCCTTTTATAGGGCATGTCTTTGAACTTCATACGCATTCTCCATTCCCCTGATAGATTTGATTTTGCAGACAGCTTAATCCCGCACCGCCGCCTGTCGGATCCTCTCCGCAAGTAAGGAAGGTTCCTGACTTTTCAGGATCCGCACCTGCTCATCCGGATTGCTGTAGCTGCTTTCCTTCGGCACAACTGTCACATCAATCCGATAATCCCAGTTGTAAACGCCGAATTCCTCTCCACTAATCCAGCTTAATTCCACCGGATAGATTGCGTCAAGCATTTTTTCAATATCCTCCGGATCGGAAAGGGTCACCTGGATTTCCTGATCCGAGATTTCTCCGGGTTCAAAGAAGCTGTCACTGTTTTCCTCTTCGCTGTCATCGTCATAATAATAGTAATCTACTTTGATCGATTCGATGTCATCTGCGCTCTGGTGGCCGGCACGGGCATAAACCTCAGCACCATCCTGCACAAGCAGGTCGTTTAAGGCCAAATAGGACCCATAGACCGGATAGGTCCAGGTGGTCATCATCGATGCATCCTTCTCCTCCGGATCCGCCATAGCAAAGGTCAGTCTTCCGTTTGGAAGCTCCGACGAGATCAGACTGTAATCATACTTCTTCATTTCCTCCTGCAGCGTCTTTAAGAGGGTCTGCTTATCTCCGGTGTAAAAGCTTTCCGTAACGCCATTATAATAGCTTACTTTCATCTTACCGACATTTGCCAGAAAATCCGGGTCATTTAACTGATATCGCTCCCGCTGGTAGGAAGCATCCCGCATTACAGTATCAATTTCAGAACGGTTTTCGTTTGAATCGGCCAAAAAGCGACGGTATACCTTTCTGCCGCTCTCCATGGTATAGCAGACCACCCATCTGACATAGCGTTTCTCTTCCTTTGGGTTAATTTCCTCTGCAGAAATCTCTGTCTGCGCTTCCTCCTCCCTAAAGCTCCCCGGCATTCCGGCATCCTGCCATCTCTTCTGCATCCGGATTGCCGCATCGATCGTCTTTTCCTCGGTTGAATTCATCCGTCGGAGCATCCGATCATCGAAAGCCTCATACATAATGTCATCGGAGCCGAAGCTTTCGCCCTGATAATAACCAAAAGCCGTATAGTCATCTTCCATCGTCACAGACACGGCTGCAATGTTCCCTTTCTCCGGAATCCAGCGATCATAGCCTGCCCAGTCAAACTGAAAGCCTGCAAGGATCAAAACCGCTGCCGCTATACTGAAAATTCCGGCAAGCTTTCCATCCAATATGGTTTTTAACTCGCATCGGTAAATCAGGCGGATCACCACATGTCCGACAAGGACACCTACAATGCAGCCACCAAATAAAAACAGCCCCTTATTTGCTGCTACACGGGAAATGATCATGCCAACAGCAATGCCAAAGGGCACTGCCATCGCAGCCTCCAAAATACCCTTGAGGGGTGCAAATGCAATGGCATGCTCATAGCTTTCTGTTTTGCGCCTGCGGTAAAGCCAGAATGCAAACAGGCCTGCAGCCGCCGCACAGGCAAGAAGCAAAATACATTCTACCCCCACAGCCCTGCCCCAGCCGCCTGCATTTTTATAGCTGCACAGTCGTCCTTCGTCTCTGTACCAGATATGACTCAGCAAGTCCCAAAAGCCTGCAAAGGGTGTCAGATAGCTTTTTTGCATCCACTGTCTTGCATCTGCACTGCAATAGCTGGCAAAAAACATCGTTTTTAATTCATCGATCAGGAATCTCACTGCCAGCTCATAGGAAAAAAACACCGCGCATCCCAACAGCGCCGTCAGGATATTTCCGGTCAGCATAACTGCCACAAGCGCCACCTGATACATCGCAATAAACGCAAGCTGCTCCACGAACCATGCCAGTAATGACTGTGCCGCCAGAATTCCTGTCATTCCATGAAATGCTGCGCCAATGATCCAGTCCAGCAAAAGTGCTGTCAGGGTAGAAAAGCTATAGACCAAAATTCCGTTTCCACAGATCAGCATATAACGCTTTTTTAAGGATTCCGGGACCGAAAAGTACAGATCTGTTTTTCTGCGGCTGTAAAGCCAGCAAAAGCCCTGCACGGCAAATAGAATTGCAAAAAAAGCAGCAAACAGGACGTGTATGGAGGAAAAGCCGATCACATCCGTGATCCTGGACTGAATCAGTTCCCGCAGGGACTCTGCGGCCTGCGCTGCATTGTAAACACTGTCATTTGCATAATTGTTCTGTAAACCAGTCAGTACAACCATCAGATACAGCGGACCGCAAAAGAGTGCCATCACCAGACACAGCAAAAAAGTCCAGCTTCTTCTTCTGTTATTTTCCAGCCATTTAGCCCAGTACGATTTTTTTAATATCATAACCTTGCACCTCCGTCTCGCTGATAAAGATTTCTTCCAGGGAAAGGGGCAGCACCTCGTGGAACAGACAGTCTGCCGCTGCAAACATGGCGATCATCTCTTCTCTGCTTCCTCTGACTGTCAGAGTCAACAAAGATCCCCGTCTATCGCATTTTACAATGTCTAGCTGCTTTAACAGCCGCTTCTCTTCCTCTTTGGAAGAAAAGACGCACTGGATTTTCTGGATGTTGCACTTCATCTCCTCCAGATCCTTCGATAAGAGCACGCCGCCCTGATGTAAAAGCCCTACATGATCGCAGATATCCTCCAACTCCCGCAGGTTATGGGAGGCGATCACCGGAGTAAACTGCCGCTCCTGCATTTCTTTTGCAAAAATGCTTTTGACACTCTGGCGCATTACAGGATCGAGCCCGTCAAAGGTCTCGTCACACAGAAGGTACTCCGTCTTTGCGCTCAACCCCAGCAGAATCGCGAGCTGCTTTTTCATCCCTTTGGAAAAGGTGCTGATCCTGCGTCTCGATTCCAGCCCGAAGCTGTTTAAGTATAAGTAAAACCGTTCCCGGTCAAAATTCCGGTACACGCTGCTGTAATAACGCTCCATGTCCTTCGGCGTCGCACCGTTGAAAAAGTACGGCTCGTCCGCGATAAAAAACAGCTTCGCCTTTGCATGCACATTGTCGTATACCGGCATATTATCCACAATCGCTAATCCGTCATCCGGCTTAAATACCCCGCACGCCAGGCGCAGCAGCGTACTTTTGCCCGCGCCGTTTGTCCCGATCAGCCCGAAAACCTCTCCTTCCCGGACTGTCACGCTTACATTTTTCAGAGCTTCAATCCCGTCAAAGGATTTGCTCACGTTTTTCAGTTCTATCATGTTTTCCGCTCATTTCTGCGCACGCTTTTTGCGCATGTCGAGTTTGTGTCAAGTGCGCGCAGACACAAATCCCGCGATTGAAAAATTTTATTTTTCAATCTTCCTCTCATTCCGCTGCATGGGCTTTGGTCTCTTTTTGCCCTGCCGCAGCTGTATCCTCTTGTTCCAGGAACTCAGTCAGCTCCTTTACCGTCATCCCCATGCTCAGTGCTTCCTTTTTCAGATCCCGGAGCTTTTCTAAAATTTCCTGCTTCCGGACATCCTTTAGACTGTCACTGTAGGCAACGTAATTGCCCTTTCCTTTTACTGTATATAAAAATCCGTTCCGCTCCAGCTCACTGTATGCCCGCTGAATCGTGTTCGGATTGATCGACAGCTCCACCGCCAGGGAGCGTACGGACGGCATCCGGCTGTTCGGCTCCAGCGCACCGCTTAAAATCAGCATCTGGAACTTGTCCACGATCTGCTCGTACAGCGGTCTGGTATCCCGGTAATCCAGTATAATCATCCTTTCCTCTCATTTCTGCGCACGCCTTTTGCGCATGCCGAGTTTGTGTCAAGTGCGCGCAGACACAAATCTCGTGATTGAAAAATTTTATTTTTCAATCTTTCCTCCTTCTTCTGTTCCGATTCTTTTTGATTTTTTATCGATCCAGAACTGTATTGATTGTATTAAGTGTATTATCAGTATTAGTACGCTTTGAATATATACAGAATGTTGGTTCTTGTCAAGAGATTTTTCTATCACTTTTCCTTGCTTTTTTCACATAAAATGGTATACTGAAAAAATAACTTAAATTTCAGGAAGCATTTCAAACTTATGGAGGGATTACACCATGATTACGCTTCTGTCAAGACTGTTCATCCCGGATTACGAGAATTATTCCAGCCCGAAGGTTCGCCAGGCATACGGCATTCTCACCGGTTCGGTGGGCATTTTTTTTAACTTTTTTCTATTTGTGCTAAAAATCGTCGCCGGTATGATCAGCCATTCCATTGCAATCACTGCGGACGCATTCAACAACCTGTCGGATGCCGGTTCTTCGGTCATTACGCTGATCGGATTTAAGATGAGCGGACAGGAAGCAGACTCCGACCATCCTTATGGGCACGGAAGAATCGAATATCTCGCCGGGCTTTCCGTTTCTGCCATTATCCTCATCATGGCAGCGGAGCTTGCCAAATCCTCCTTTGAGAAGATCCTGCACCCGACCCTGCCGGAAATTTCTCCGGTTATTTTTTTGATTCTGGTCGTTTCCATTCTCGTCAAGTTCTATATGTATTTTTATAATCACAAAATTGCCGGTGCCATCGACAGCTCTGCGATGAACGCAACAGCGTCTGATTCCTTCGGCGATGTGCTCGCTACCTCCGTCGTCCTCCTTTCTTCTGTTATTGGGTGGATTTTCGGTCTTGCCATCGACGGCTGGTGCGGTCTTTTGGTCGCGATCTTCATCTTTTATTCCGGCGTAAGCTCTGCCCGGGATACCATCAATCCGCTGCTCGGTCAGGCTCCCGACCCGGAGTTTGTCACAAAAATCCGCAGCATTGTGCTTTCCCATCCACAGATCATGGGCATTCACGACCTGCTCGTTCACGATTACGGTCCCGGACGGCGGATGATTTCCCTGCATGCGGAGGTCAATGCCCAGGGCAGCTTTGTGGAGCTGCACGATCTGATTGATAACATAGAGCGCGAGCTGCAGCAGAAGCTTTCCTGCAGTGCTGTCATCCATATGGACCCGGTCATCACCGATGATCCGGAGATCAATGAGCTGCGCCATAAGGTCACCGATATCGTCTACCGGCTCGATGAGCAGCTGACCCTTCACGATTTTCGTATTATACGCGGTCCTACCCATACAAACGTCATTTTCGATGTTGTGGTTCCGTTTCATTTTAAAATGACTGATGCCCAGCTGCGCAGCTGGCTCGATGAACGGATCAAGCAGATCGATCCGTCCTATTTCTGTGTGATCAATATCGACAAAAATTAGCGGATCTTGTGCTCCGTGTGTAATATCGTTTTTTACCTCATTTCTGCGCACGCTTTTTGCGCATGCCGAGTTTGTGTCAAGTGAGCGCAGACACAAATCTCGTGATTGAAAAATTTTATTTTTCAATCTTACCACTTATTTCGTTTTTACAATGGAGGATTCTTCTCATGAGCTTACTCGAATTATTCCTTCTGGCTGTCGGTCTGTCGATGGACGCTTTTGCCGTATCCGTCTGTAAGGGCCTGTCCGTACGCCGCGGCAGTATGAAACAGGCACTCACCATCGGCATCTGGTTCGGCGGCTTTCAGGCGCTGATGCCCTTTCTCGGCTATCTTCTGGGCATCACATTTTCCTCTCTGATCACGAGCATCGACCACTGGATCGCCTTCGTCCTGCTGGCATTTATCGGTTTCAACATGATCCGCGAAGCCAGAAGCGATGAAGAAAATGAATCCAATGACCGCTTCGATTTCAAAACCATGCTTCCGCTTGCTGTTGCAACCAGCATCGACGCACTTGCCGTCGGCGTTACCTTCGCTTTCCTGCGGGTAAACATCGTTCCGGCAGTCAGCTTCATCGGCTGCATCACTTTCCTGCTCTCCGCAATCGGTTTAAAGGCAGGCAACATCATCGGCGCAAAAAACCGCTCCCGCGCAGAATTTGCGGGCGGTCTTGTTCTGATCCTGATGGGCATAAAGATTCTGCTGGAGCACCTCGGTGTGATTTCGTTTTAAAAGCTTTTGTGTGAGTTTGTCTGAAAATCTTTTGCTTGACAACTGTATGATGCAGTGTTAAAGTGGGCATATGCGATACACATTAACAATCACGGGAGATCCGGAAGGGATTTTCTGATAAAAGAAAGGAAAGGAGGTATGTTATGATGTTATTGTTCGTCGGATCAAATCGAAGCTATTTTGAATATCATAAGAATGCCTCCCGCCCAAACTGACGTTTTGATTCGTCTGACAAGAGCCGCGGCATTCTCATGCTGCGGCTTTTTTTATACAACAGGATGTTGAAAAACAGGCATTTTGTTGTCAATCAGGGCAGCCTGCCTCTTGTCTGATCCGGTTTCTTTACCGCTCTCAGAAAGCTCCGGTGCTTTCCTGAAAAAGAGATTTTTTGCCGCAGAACATGCTTTCATGCTTCTGCGTTTTTTTATACCCAGGGGTATGTCCTGCCTTTGCAGGCATTATGAGCAAACGTCCCTTTCGACGTTATGTTTTTTACAAATGGAGCGAAAATCCTGTCTGGCGGGATTTTTTCCACATATATCAACTTCAAAAGAAGGGGGAATTTATTTTCATGAAAAAGTTGTCCTATTACTTAAAACAGCATATTCCGGGCTATCTGTTTGCCATCCTTTCGATGGTTATCGCAGTCAGCCTGGATCTGCTCACCCCGCAGGTGACCCGACATATTGTCGATGACGTCCTTGTGGGCGGTCAGATGGGGAAGCTCAAATATCTGCTGCTGGCGATTTTACTCATCGGCATCGGACGCTGTATTTTTCAGTACACCAAGGAGTTTACCTTCGACAAAATCTCCTCGACCATCGCCACAGACATGCGCCGCGATTTATTCGCGCACATTCAGTCGCTGTCCGCCGACTTTTTTGACAAGACGAGCACCGGTGAGCTGATGGCGCGCGTCAAGGACGACATCGACCGCATCTGGAATGCGCTCGGCTACGTCGGCATGCTGATGATGGAGGTTGCGTTCCATGTCACCGTCATTTTATTCTGCATGTACAGCTTAAACTGGAAACTTGCGATCCTGCCCACGCTCTGCATGATTTTCTGCGCTGTCCTTGCAATTTTGATGGAAAACAGACTCGGAACTATCTACGAAGAGATCAGTGAGGAAAACGCAAAATTAAACACCGTTGCAGAAGAAAACCTTGCAGGCGTGCGCACCGTCAAAGCCTTTGCGCGGGAAAAATTCGAAATCAAAAAGTTTCTTTCCCACAATAATCGCTACTACGAGCTGAACATGACGCAGTCCCGCGTGTTTGTCCGCTACTCTCCGTACTTTTCCCTGATTGGAAAACTGCTGCCGCTTCTGGTGCTTTTGATCGGCGGTTACTTATTCCTGCAGGGAGAGCTGACGCTCGGCGCACTCAGCGCATTCGTACAATATTCCACCAACATCGTATGGCCGATGGAAATGCTCGGCTGGCTGTCCAACGACTTTTCCTCCGCGGTCGGCAGTTACCGCAAAATCCGCAAAGTGTACGACCAGAAGCCTTCGATTCAGGAACCTGAAGAACCGATTGTCCTGCCGGAAGTGACCGGCGATATCCGCTTCGAGCACGTTTCTTTCCATAAAGAGGACCAGCATGAGATTCTTCACGACATCCATTTTCATGTGGAGGCAGGCAAAACGATCGGTATCATGGGCGCGACCGGAAGCGGCAAGACGTCCCTGATCCAGCTGCTCTGCCGCCTTTACGACGCGACGGGCGGCACGATTTATCTCGACAACGTGGATATCCGCAAACTCAGCCTGCGTCAGCTGCGCAGCTGTATTTCCACCGTCATGCAGGACGTCTTTCTGTTCTCGGATACAATTCAGGAAAACGTTATGCTCGGTCAGAAAGGAAACTTAAACATTTCCGACGTGCGGCTCGCTTCCCGCGACGCACAGGCTTCGGAATTTATCGACCGGCTCTCCGAGCAGTATGACACCGTAATCGGCGAACGCGGTGTCGGCTTGTCCGGCGGTCAGAAGCAGCGAATTTCCATCGCGCGGGCGCTTGCAAAGCATACACCTGTACTGGTGCTGGATGATTCGACCAGCGCACTGGATATGGAAACGGAATATGCCATCCAGCAGACCCTCACCCGGCTGCCCCATACGACCAAGCTCATCATTGCGCACCGTATCAGTGCCGTCCGTCATGCAGACGAAATCATCGTCCTGGAAAACGGACACATTGCAGAACGTGGTACCCACGAAGAACTGCTTGCCCTTCACGGGCTTTACTATCAAACCTGGCAGGCTCAGTTTGGCATGATGCCTGACCAGAAGGAGGTGACAGATTATGGCTGTTAATTCTTATAAGCAGGACGAACACAGCACAGACGTCGGTAAAATGAAGACGCTGATGCGCCTGTTTTCCTATCTGCTGGACTATAAAAAAGAGATCCTCGCTGTTCTGGCGATCATGGCGTTCTGCGTGTTTGTCAGTCTCGTAAACCCTCTGATCATGGAAAACGCGATCGACAAACATATTTCCACCGGCGATTTTCCCGGACTGGCAAAACTGATTGGAATCGCCGTTGTGCTGAACGTGATCATGATCCTTTTTGTCAAGCTGCGGATGCTGATTATGGCAAAGGTCTGCAACAGTATCCTCGTAACGATCCGCCAGCAGCTTTATACTCACATCCAGACCCTGGATTTTTCCTTTTTCGACAGCCGTCCCACCGGCAAGATCCTCGCCCGCATTATCGGCGACATCAACTCCTTAAAGGACGTACTCGGCAACTGCGTCACGACGCTGATCCCGGATTTTTTCACAATCTGCGCCGTCGTCGTGATCATGTTTCTCAAAAATCCGGTTCTCGCAGCGGCTTCCCTGATCAGCCTGCCGCTGATGATCTTCTGCATGTGGTTTATCCAGGTGTACTCGCATAAGCGCTGGCAGATCCACCGCAAAAAATCTTCCAACTTAAACGCGTTTGTCCACGAGGATTTGTCCGGAATCCGTATCATCCAGAGCTTTTCCGCCGAACAGGAAACGATGGCTACGTTCCATCAGCTGACGGACGAGCACCGGGATTCTTTTATCGACGCAGTGCGCTTAAATGACGCGTTCGGTTCCGCCATCGATATTTGCTGGGCAATCGGCACTTTCGCCCTGTATTTTACCGGCATTGTCCTTCTCGGTCCCGATAAGATTTCCCTCGGTATCCTGATCGCATTCGGCTCCTATATTTCGATGTTTTGGAATCCGATTATGAACCTGAGCAACTTTTACAACCAGATCATCACCAATATCGCCGGAGCCGAACGTATTTTTGAGATTCTGGACACAGAGTCTAAAATTTCCGATGCTGACGGCGTGACCAAGCTGCCTCCGGTCAAAGGAGCTGTTACCTTCGATCATGTTTCCTTCTCCTATGATGGAGAGAAGCGCGTTTTAGACGACGTCAGCTTCCAGATCAAACCCGGCGAAACGATTGCTTTAGTCGGTCCTACCGGCGCAGGCAAAACGACGATCGTCAACCTGATCAGCCGCTTTTACGATATCCAGACCGGCCATATCCTGATCGACGATTACGACGTACAGAAAATTTCCATCGAAAGCCTCCGGCAGCAGATGGGCGTCATGACGCAGGATAACTTCCTGTTCTCCGGCACGATCAGGGACAATATCCGTTACGGAAAACTCGATGCGACGGACGAAGAGATCATCGCAGCCGCAAAGGCAGTCAACGCACATGACTTTATCCTAAAGCTCGAAAAAGGATATGACACCGTATTATCCGAACGCGGCGGCGGTCTTTCCATCGGTCAGAAGCAGCTGCTCGCCTTTGCCCGCACAATGGTATCCGATCCCCGCATTCTGATTCTGGACGAGGCAACCAGCAGCATCGATACCAACACGGAAATCCTCGTGCAGGAGGGCATTGAACAGCTTTTAAAGGGACGTACCTCCTTTGTCATTGCACACCGCCTTTCCACGATCCAGAAGGCCGACCGGATCTTCGTCATCGACGACGGCCGCATCATCGAGGAGGGCAATGCAGCGCAGCTGCTTGCGCAGAAAGGCTTCTACTACGATCTGTACATGAGTCAGTTTAAAAATGTGATGTAAATCACTGCACCGCGGCATAAAGACGATATCATTTTGTTGTGCCGCACCACGAGCAAAACGGCGCTGTCCGGAATTTCGTTTTCCAGACAGCGCCGTTTTTTTGTGCCTTCTTTCTATTCTGCCCCTTCTTGCGCCCGTTATTCTTTTTCGGATAAGATCACTGCAAGCATTCCCTGCTCCACCGTCACACTGGACCGTTTTCCAATAAATTCATTGGAAATCCCGATTGGAAAGCTGTTTGTAATCTCACCGTTCTGCATTTCATATTTTAAATTTCGAATCGTAACGCCTGATGCCTTTTCCCCGATCGAAAACAGAGACAAAAATCCTTTCGCTTCCGGTTTAAACCAGACCGTCTCGTTCTGCATCACGAACGCCGTCGTCTTATCATCCATCAGATACCCAACTGCGCTGCACTGTTTTAAATAAATCAGGCACTGCAGGTTTGCCAGCGTATGCTCGAGTCTGCCGCCCATTCCGCCGTAAATGCGAAATTCCTGACAGCCTTCTAAAAGACCTATACGGATGGCAGCCAGCATATCCGTATCGTCCTTTTCTGTCGGAAGTACAACGACATGATCCGGCGCAATTTTTGCGATCTCCGCAATCTGCGGCATGTCCGATTCCTGCGCGGAATCAAAGTCGCCCACAATCAGGTCCGGAACTATATCATATTTTCTGCAGGTATCGTAACCGCCATCCACTGCGATCACAAGATCCTCCGGCTTTGTTTCGATTTTTTGAACGCTGCAGTCTCCTGCTCCAATTAAGATACACCGTTGCATGCTGCCACTCCTTTCTGTCCATCTGCGCCGCCTGCATGAAACCCCCACGCTGTGGCAGCCTACTTACTCCTTCTGACGCTTCTCGTTTTCTCCGCCCCAGTCATAAATCATTTCCGCCGACGAGCCCTCCGCCGTGTAGGTCTTTTTTGCAAAGCGGTAATTCATCCGGGATACGACGTTTGTATTGTCCGTTGCAATCCCGCTTACCATTGTATTCCAATACACGATCTCATATTCCGTATGCGGATAATATGCCGCCGGATCGTAAGCCGGCACATATTCGATACTGCTTCTCTGTACGCCGAGATCCTCCATTTTCTGTCCCAGCACCCGAATTGTACCACTTGGCTGTGCAAGAGAATCATCTTCTACAAAAGAAAACTTCCAACCGTCATCTGTAAGGAGAAATACGATCGCTTCTTTCGTGACCGGCACATAGGTATTGCCCGTCCAGTATTCCATCGTGCGATTGATAAACGCATCCCGGATGGCCTTGTACTGATCCGTCACGATGAAATTCCGCGCCGTCTTGTAGTCTTCCTGTTCAAACGCCTCAAACATCGGCGCGAAGTAATCGCTTATCTCCTGCTGTTTGGAAAGACATGCCAAAATACCATCTGCTTCTGCATCTCCCAGCGCCTGCGCCCGTTCTACCAGTTCCTTCCAGCTGTCCCGATGCGAAAGGCTTAAATAAATCTTCTGTGCTTTCGGTATTATAAATCTGTATGCTGCTTCCTGGTAGCTATTGTCCTTTTCGGCAAGCCCCAAAAGCTTTTCGGCAACGTCTGCATATTCGTCAAAATCAGAGGTTCCATCCAGTTCGTCTAACATCAGGGACGCAGTATCCTCCTGCACTGTGACCTGCTGGACACAGTTTTCTAAAACGCTTCTGACACTTTCATTATCCGGATCTGATTCCAGCACGGTAAGACAACTCCTGATATCGTCCAAACCGGCAGTCTTTTCATTGACATGCTCCACTACGCTGTTCAATACGGTCGCACAGTAGTTCTGCAGCAGAATTTCGGACTGTGTCGTCTCGTATCCCTGATGCAGAATTTCTGCCGCCTCATCCAGCTGTCCCTGCGCTGCATAATCATCCGCCAGCCCACGATAAGCGCGCACGCTGCCTTCATCGATGGAAAGCGCTTCCGTATAAGCCTCCTGCGCCTCCAAATAATTCATTTCCGTCATATATTTTGCCGCAAGGGTCAGCTGCTTTTCCACCTTTGTCTGCGGTAAATTATGATAAATCAGCGTAGAACCTGCTGCCGCCACAATCACTGCTGCCGCTGCGATTCCGATCTTTTTCCTTTTCTGCGCTAATTTTTTTCCTCTTTTTTTCCACATGATAGATCTCTGCCTTTTCCTGTCTTTCTTTCGCCCCGATGCCAAAACCAACGGGTTTTCCGGCTGTTTCTGGCGCCAGAGCATACAGTCGATATTGTATCAATTTTTCTCCCGCTTTGTAAAGACTTTACACGAAAAAGTCACAGATCCGCTCTTCTATTCCTAATCATGTTCCCATAGACCGGAACATTCCAAGCATAAGTCCCATACTCAGAAACGGTCCAAGCGCAATCTTTTGCCCTCTCCCGTTTCGAAACAACATCAGATACAGACAGTATCCCCCTGCAAGCGCCATTCCAAACGCGAGACTGTCCCATACAGCAGACAATCCCAAAAAGAAACCACCTGCCGCCATCAGCTTGACATCCCCGCCGCCGACTGCTCCCGGCCTGCATACAGCTGCCGCAAAAAGCGGCAATCCGGCAATAAACGCCCCGGCAAGACGCATTCTTATAGAAGGCTGCGGCATCCAAAAAAGCGCAGCAACACCGGTCAGGAACAGAAATCCCGTGATCGCGTCCGGAATCTTTCTTTTCTTAAAATCACAAAGGCTGGCTACAATCAGACCTCCCATAAAAAGTACATCCAACAAATAGCTTCCTGTTTCTTTCATTTTTTCCGCTCATTTCTGCGCACGCTTTTTGCGCATGTCGAGTTTGTGTCAAGTGCGCGCAGACACAAATCTCGCGATTGAAAAATTATATTTTTCAATCTTCTCCCTTCGTACTGCACATTCCATCTCATCCGACGCATGCAATGGCATGTGGCACGGCTCCCCTTTTCTGCTTTCCATTCTAGCAAATTTGCGACTTTCCGATAAGCCGTAATGTCTCACAAAATCGATAATCCAAACGCACGTTCTTTTTGTAACCACTTGCAAATTTGGCAGCAATTTCAAAACTGGCATGGTAAAAAAAGTGTAAAATGGCACTTTCTATCATGCCACATATTGCTTATGATAAGAAAAACTTTGATGAGGAGGATTTCCACTATGAAAAAAGAATCTTTTCAGAAGCTGGTTTTGACCGGTGTATTTGCAGCATTATCTTATGTTGTCTTCACTTTTTTGCAGATTAAGATCCCGCTTCCCGGCGGCGACGCAACAAGCATCCATCTCGGCAATGCAGTCTGCGTTCTCGGCGCGCTGATCCTTGGCGGTCTCTGGGGCGGCATCGGCGGCTCCATCGGCATGACCATCGGCGACCTTTTCGATCCCGTCTATGTCGTATATGCACCCAAGACCTTTATTCTGAAGCTCTGCATCGGTCTGATCACCGGTCTGATCGCCCATCACTTCGGTCACATCACTTATCAGACAGACAAAAAGAAAATCGCCCGTATTGCAGCACTGGCAGCACTGGGCGGGCTGATCTTCAACACAATCTTTGATCCTCTTGTAGGATATTTTTATAAGCTGCTGATCCTGGGCAAACCCGCTGCAGAGCTGACTCTGGCATGGAATATCACTGCAACAGCCATCAACACCGTGATTTCCACCATCGTTTCCGTTCTTGTATACATGGCGCTTCTGCCTGCACTCAAAAAGTCCGGTCTGTTCTTTCAGGTCGGTAAAGAAGGATCTTCCAAATGAATCTACAGATTCCCAAAAAGGCGGCAGTCATCAACAGCTTCGCCGGATATGGACGCTGTTCCCTCACCGAGGCGCTTCCCATTTTGAGCGCCATGAGGGTGCAGGCGTGCCCGGTGCCTACCGCCGTTTTTTCCAATCATACAGGGTTTGCAGCCTTCGCCTGTCAGGATCTGACCGCGTTCCTGCCCTCCTATCTGGAGCAATGGAAGCAGTTAAATCTTACGTTTGACGGTGTTTTGTGCGGATTTTTAGGACAGGCAGAACAAATTCTGTCTGTTTCTTCCTTTCTTTCCGACCAGAAAAGCCGAGGCTGCCAAACAATTCTCGTCGATCCCGTCATGGGCGATCACGGAAAGCCCTATCGCACGATCACACCAAAACACTGTCAAAAGCTGCGTAGCCTGATTCCGCTGGCAGACATCATTACGCCCAATATCACGGAAGCATGCCTTTTGACGGATACACCCTGGAAAGACGGCTTCTGGAATGAATCTGAGCTTTCTGAGCTTTGTCAAAGGCTTCACAAACTCGGTCCGTCCAAAATCGTCATCACAGGTCTGCCCTGCCTGATCCATGGGAAAGAAGGCTTTGAAAATTATCTGTCCTGCAAGGAGCCGTTTTCTCAACGCGCCTGCCTGACGCCCTCTGCAGGTCCGTCCCGACATGGAACCGGCGATATTTTCGCTTCGATCCTGATGGCGGACGCACTAAACGGCGTCGATTTTTCCGTCTCCGTCCAAAAGGCGGCGGATTTTATTTCCAAATGTATTTCCGCATCGAAAGCGCTGCAGATTCCGGAGCCTGATGGCGTCTGCTTCGAAAATTTCCTGTCAGATCTGGCAGACCAGTAAATGATACATCTATAACCGGGCGTATCAGCTCCTGTTTTTCCTGCACGAAAAAAGAATGCGCCGAGTGCGCATCCTCGCAGCGCGTTTTTCTTTCATAGGACGCATTTTCCTATGAAAGAAACAAAAGATCCTGCATTGTCCGGCGCAAACGCGCAGCTGCAATGCAGGATCTTTTTTACAATCTGTTATTTCGATCCGCCTCTATTTTACCAGCACTTTCTCAATTTCTGCGATATAAAGCGTATGGAAATCCTTATCCGGATACCAGGAATCCACGGTCTTTTGATCCAGAAATGCCGCTTCCTCCATGGGCTGTGCGAACAGCTTACGGCACACGAGCGTCATCCGGCTTTCTTCAAAAACGGGTGCGCCATCTACAAGTGACTCTGTCAGTCCGCTTTTGGCGATCTTATCCTCTGTCCTTCCAGATACCGTTCCCATGTAATTTAACATCTCCCGCTGTGTTTCCGGGAAAATACCAAGGGAAAACGTCTCTGTCTGATCCAGAAAGGTCTTCGTGTAACGCTGTGGGCGAATCACGATCATCACGACCGACTTTCCCCACATTTCACCTACTGCTCCCCAGCTCGCCGTCATGGCGTTGCTTTTGCCGTCTTTGTTTGCTGCTACCAGCAGCCACTCCTTTCCGATCAGCTCGAAGGGGTTATCCTTGATCTCCTGCGGTTTGATTTCACGAAACATAGTTTTCCTCATTTCTGCGCACGTTTTTTGCGCATGTCAAGTTTGTGTCAAGTGCGCGCAGACACAAATCTCGCGATTGAAAAATTTTATTTTCAATCTTCTTCCTCCCGTCTTTAGTCTACGATTCCGTCATCTTCCGGAATGATCACTGCCAGAATAAAATACAGAATCAGTCCAAGTAAGCCTGCACTTGTAATCAGGCTGATCACTACATATAAAATACGGATCACAGTTGCATCGATCCCGAAGAAATCTCCAAGGCCGCCGCACACGCCGCATACCATTCTGTTCGTTGTGGAACGAAATAATTTTTTATTGTTCATAAGGATGTCCTCTCTTTCTTTGCTTTATCTTAATCCTGTTCGAAGTAAATTTCAATATTTCCCATGGAAGAATCCAATTTCATCTTTCCGGATGCCTTATTGCAGATTAGGAAATTTTCCATGGAAACGCCGTCAAATTCTACGTTTCCCAGATCGCTGTCGATCTCATAATCAAAATCGTCTTCGCTCTGTGAAAGGTTCAACACAATGTTTCCAAGCTCAGCATCTGCATCCACCATATCTGTGATGCTCCCCGAAAAACGGAGGACACCTGCTTCTGCATCCGCTTCCAGCTCCGCTGCCTCACTATCCGTCACAGTAATGGCTCCCGCCTCCGCCGACAAAATCAGCTTTTTCGTCTGCAGCCCGGATGCTTCAATGCTTCCCGCTCCTGCCGAAAATTCCATTTCCTCCGCCGAAAAATCCTGCAGTGCCACATACGCCGCCTGTGCATCGATTTCGATCTTTTTCCAGTCCATCGATTCCGGAACCGTCAGGACGATTTCGCCGCCCTTTTGAATCGGTTTATGGTTCTTTTCTTCCAGATACAGACAGTTGTCTTCGATATAACAGTTCATCTTATCCCGATTGCTTCCGCTGAGGATAATTGCGTCGGACTTTCCGGGAACGATTTTTAATGCCAGGGTATTTGCGGAAATTTCCATTTCTTCCGGCAGCTTCCCGTTGAACGAAATTACCTCGCCTGAGCTGTCGCTTCCTACATCTACAGGGCTGTCGGTTTCCCGTGACAAAATCTGAATCGATTCTTTTGTATTTGGCTGGAAATTCAAACCGATAAACGTGTCGCTGCCACCGAAATGAATATAGCGGCTGTTGATCTTGTCAATATTCTTCCATCCACCCATTGAGCTTCCGATCCCGATGAAAAGGAAGCCTGTTGCAATACAGATGATCGAGCCTGCAATCATCCCTTTTTTCCAGTTTTTCATACTGCCCGACCTCCTTTTCTCGTCACAATCCTGTGCAGGCAGTTGCACAACGCCCGGACCCCTGTCGGAACCACCTTACCGATCAGCCATCCCATAAGCAGCGTCACCAAAACGCCGATTCCGATTGCTGCCAAACTGATGCCGATTCCAATCATCGCCGCCGCTGGCCACGCTACGATCTGTGTAAACGCCTGAATCAGCGCCCAGATGCCCGCGCCTGTACAAACGATTCCGCAGACCAGCAGTGCAATTCCTGTGATAAACAGGGCAAAGAGAACGGAAATTGCCGCCACAAGCAGCCCAAACACAATCGGAAGCACCACAGGCGCTGCGAAGACGATCAGCAAAATCCACAGCCAGACCGGGGGTTGCTTTCTGCGGGCAGCGCTGGAATCATCCTCTGCATCGCTATCCGTGCTCTGCCAGTCCGCATCAGAACGGTCGCCGCACGCAGGTTGCTTTACCCGCTGCAGCTCTTCCTTCTGCGGCTCCCGGTCGACGTAGCCGTTTTCGGAGAAATAACCGCTGTCACCCAGCCGACCGGTGCGGCTGCTATCCTGCCAATTTTCGTTCGCCTGGCCGCTGCGCTCGCCAGCGGCGCTGCTATCCTGCCGCAGTCCGTTCCGGATAGAATCCGCGACCTCCTCCGGTGTGCCGAGTTCCTGCAGAATATCGAAATCTCCTGCGTCGCCCGCGTCGTTTAAGTAATCCTCATAATATTGCAGCGCTTCTTCCCGCTCCGCCTGCGGAACATCTAAAAGCTGCGCTTCCAGACGATTTAAAAATTCTGCCCTGTCCATCAATTTTGTCCTCCCTCAAAAAGTGCCGTTATCTTCTCAGAATATCGAATCCATTCCGCTTCATACAGCGAAAGCTGCGCGCTTCCTTGCTCCGTAATCCGATAATACCGCCGGTTCCTGCCTCCGAATTCCATATCGTAGACTTCCAGGCAGCCGTCTTTTTGCAGTCTGCGAAGCACCGGGTACAATGTCGATTCCGACAGATCGATCGCCTGGCGGACCTCCTGCGTGATTTTATAGCCGTATGTCCCTTCCGGCTCCCGGGAAACAACTGCAAGAACAATCGCATCCAGCAGCGCAGAGCCTGTATTAAAAATCATACGTTCCCATCCTTTCCCTAAACCTCTATCTTCTACAATATTATATGCTGTATAATATTGTTTGTGTTATAAACTATAAGCTACGTTTTTCATTTTGTCAAGGGCGACAAGGATGATAAAAAAAATGTGCCCTGGCGCATCCTCGTAGAGCGTTTATTATCGTATGGAAATGAAGTTTCCTATACGATAATAAAGCGGAAACGCACACCCGCTGCCGGGCATCCGTTTCCGCCTTGTTCTAATTTTTATTCATGACAATAGAATGCTCGCAGAGCGTGCATTCTATTGTTTATGAAATCTTTCGCTTCCGCACAGAAACCTCTTTTCCGTCGATATCCAGATCAAAGAGCCAGCCCGCCACTTCGAAGCCGCGGATCCTCATGTGACCGCAGTTAATCGGCAGCTGTGGATGAAAGACCGGTTCTCCATCCTCCATGGTAAGCCCCAGAATTTCAAAATAAATCAGGGATAAAAATGCAGTTGCGCTCCAGGTCTGTTTGCGTCTGGAATCCCATTCATTTTGACCTCCTGTCATTTTTTGTCGAAGCCGGAGATCTTTTCCTGTCTCCATACGCCACTTTTTCCCGGGCGGAAAATTTTTAACATCCGGAAAACACCGGCGCGTTCCAGCACTGTCATCACCAGATATAAAATGATGCTGTCCACCGGAGCCTTGATCACATTTTTGATCAGCCGCGCGGGAAGCATCACCATAAACGCCTTACCGTACACCTGAGACAGCCAGAAGGTTCCGAGCAGGACGTTCACCAAAAGCGCCACTGTCAGCTCCGCCGCCAGAATCCGCCAAAAGTTTGTCGGTTTGCGGTACAGGAAAAATCCGTAGATCAGTCCCGCCAGCAGGCAGTTTAAAGTCAGACCCGGAATCCATGCTCCGGTGGGATACAGCAGCAGCTTTAAAATATCCATCGCTGCCGCAAACAGGCTGCCGACCGCAGGGCCAAACAGGACGTCCACCATTTCATTCGGAAGACCGGATACGCCGATCTTTAAGTAATTCCCGATCTGAACGGTGAACGAGTTGAGAATCAACGCAAGCGCCGCAAAAAGTCCACACGCCGTGATGGTGCGGATATTGCGAAACTCCCGCATGGATTCCGTAAAAAGAGCTGCCATTTTTTTCATTGCATTTCCTCCTTCTACAGACATCGGGCCGCAAAAGGAGATAATGGGATTATCTTCTGCTGCAGCGAGATGCGGTCTGTATACCGCAAGCCGAACCGGCTTTTCGTCCAACAGGCAACTCTCTGTCCTGCCGGCACTTAACGCATACAAACCTACTCTGCATGTTTTATTTTTTTGTTTCGTTTCCCATTATAGCAGTGCAGCCTGCAATATACAATTCATATTTCAGGAAAATCTGTCATGGTCTGCGCAGCTTTCTAAAAAAGAATCCTGCGAAGCAGGATTCTCCGCCTGCGGCGGGTCGCGTAAGCGACATTCTACCATTCCGCCGCAGTGCGATCCGCGCGGAGCATTTTTATCGTATGGAAACGAAGTTTCCTATACGAAAAAAAAGGGACGAATCTGTTTTCCGATTCGTCCCTTTCAAATAGAGTTCTATTTTCTCCCGATACCGCTCACATTGCGTACTGGCTGTTATACAGCGTTGCATAAAAGCCGTTCTGTGCAAGCAGCGTCTCGTGGTTGCCCTGCTCGATGATATGACCATCCTTCATGACCAGAATGACGTCCGCGCTGCGGATGGTGGAAAGACGGTGTGCAACGATAAAGCTCGTCCTGCCTTCCATCAGCTTTGCAAATGCATTCTGAATTTTTAATTCTGTTCTGGTATCGATTGAGGACGTCGCCTCGTCTAAAATCAGCATCGGCGGGCGGCACAGCATAACGCGCGTTATGCACAGAAGCTGCTTCTGTCCCTGGGAAAGACTTCCGCCGTCCTCCGAAATAACCGTGTCATAGCCCTCCGGCAAGCGCATGATAAAACTGTGCGCATGGCATGCCTTCGCCGCTGCTTCGATCTCTTCCTGCGTCGCATCCGGCTTTCCGACCGTAATGTTGTCGCGGATGGTCCCGGCTCTCAGCCAGGTTTCCTGCAGCACCATGCCGTATCCCGCACGCAGGCTGTGTCTGGTCATTTCCCGGATATCCACATCTTCTACCGAAATGGAGCCGCTGTTTACATCATAAAACCGCATTAACAGGTTGATCACCGTGGTTTTGCCGCATCCGGTGGGTCCGACAATCGCCACGCGCTCACCCGGCTTTACCTGCAGATTGAAGTTCTCAATGAGCTTCTGCTCCGGCACATAGGAAAACGCAACGTCCTTCAGCTCCACTTTTCCATCCACATGCTGCAGTGAAACCGCATTTTCCACTTCCGGCACCTGAGATTTTTCTTCAATCAGCTCGAATACCCGTCCCGCGCAGGCGATCGCGTTCTGCAGCTCTGTTACGACGCCGGAAATTTCATTAAAGGGTTTGGTGTACTGATTTGCATAGCTCAAAAAGCTGCTCAGCTGTCCGACCGTCAGCCGTCCGTTGATCGCAGCCAGCGCGCCGAAGATACCAACGCCGGTATACACAAGGCTATTGACAAAACGGGTGGACGGATTTGTGATGGAGGAAAAGAAAATCGCTTTCAACGAGCAAGTCTGGAGACAGCCGTTGATTTCATCGAATTTTTCGATGGCATCCTTTTCCTGCCCGAATGCCTGCACAATCTTCTGGTTGCCGATCATTTCATCAATCAAAGCGGTCTGCTCGCCTCTCGTTTCGGACTGGGCCTTGAACATGCTGAAGGTCCGTTTTGCGATAAACGAGGCCACAAACAAGGAAACCGGTGTTACCACCAGCACGACAATCGTGATGCCGACGTTGACCGAAAGCATGAAGCCGATCGTTCCCAGAATCGTAATCACACCGGTAAAGAGCTGGGTAAAGCCCATCAGCAGACCGTCCGCAAACTGATCGACGTCCGCGATGACACGACTGACGATCTCACCGTGGGCATGTCCGTCAATGTATTTGAGGGGCAGAACCTCTATCTTTTCAAACGCCTCGTTTCGAATATCCCGCACGATCTGATAGGTCAGTTTATTGTTGCAGACGTTCATAATCCACTGTGCCAGTGCGGTGATCCCGATCATGACCGCCATTTTGATCAGAACTGCAATCAGTCCGTCAAAATTGACATTACCTTTTCCAACGATGCAGTCCACCGCTTTACCGATTAACAGTGGAAGATACAGCGTGGATGCGACGGTAATCGCCGCTAAAATCACGGATAAAAGAAGGAAAAAACGGTATGGCTTCATATAGTGCAGCACTTTTTTCAGGGTCTGCGTCTGTCCTGCTTCCATTTTTTTTGCCATGCTCAGCATCCTCCTTTCTCTGCCTTACCCGCATTGGCGGCGTTTTCACGCACTGCCTTCGCCGCCTTTTCATCGAACTGGGAATAATAAATTTCCTGATAAACCGGACAGGTTTCAAGCAGCTCCTCATGGGTTCCAAGTCCGGCAGCCTTTCCATCGTCCAGCACCAGAATTCGGTCTGCATGCTGAATGGAGGACGTTCTCTGGGAAACGATAAAGACCGCAGGATTTCCTTCCATATTTCGGATCGCTTTTCGAAGCGCCGCATCCGTCGCATAGTCGAGGGCAGACGCGCTGTCGTCCAAAATCAGGATCTCCGGCTGTCTGACAAGGGCACGGGCAATGGTCAGACGCTGTCTCTGACCGCCGGATAAATTCTTGCCTCCCTGCTCGATTCTGCTCTCGAGCTGTCCGTCTTTTTTCTCAACAAACTCTTTTGACTGGGAAATTTCCAGCGCTTTCCACATTTCTTCTTTGGACGCGTCCTTCTTTCCCCAGCGCAGATTCTCTACAATGGTTCCGGCAAACAGCACTGCTTTCTGCGGCACGATGCCAATCCTGCTGCGCAGCACTTCCGGGCTGTAATCTTTGACGTCCACGCCGTCTACCAGGACACGTCCCTTTGTTACATCATAAAAACGGGGGATCAGATTGACCACACTGGATTTACCAGAACCCGTACCGCCGATGATGCCGATCGTCTCACCATGCTTTGCCGTAAAGCTGATGTCCGTCAGCGATTCGCTGCCCGCTCCCGCATAAGTCAGACACACATGGTCGAAGACAACCGCAGGCGCATTTTTGTCCGTCTCAATTTTCTGTCCCACATCAGTCAGCTCCATACTGTTTTGCACTTCCAGCACGCTCTGCACACGGTTGCCGCAGGCGATCGCTTTTGTCACCGTGATAATCAGGTTCGCCAGCTTGACAAGCTCTACCAGAATCTGGGACATGTAATTGACAAGCGCTACGATCTGTCCCTGGGTCAGGATGCCGGAATCTACACGGATCGCGCCGGTATACAACAGCGCAATGATCGAAACATTGACGATCACATAAGTAATGGGGTTCATCAGACCGGAGATTCTGCCGACGTATTTCTGCAGCCCGGTCAGCGTTTCATTTTTTTCCTGATAACGGCTTAATTCTTCCTCTTCTTTATTAAAAGCGCGGATGACGCGCACGCCTGTCAGGTTTTCCCGGGTCAGACCCAGCACCTGATCCAGCGCCGCCTGCACCTTTTTGTACAGAGGCATCGTCCAGAGCATGATGCCGAACACGACGATGGAAAGCAGCGGAATCGTCACCACGAAAATCAGCGCCGCCTTTCCATCTACGGTGAATGCCATAATCATTGCGCCGAATACGATAAAGGGCGAACGCAAAAACAGGCGCAGCACCAGATTGACACCGGATTGTACCTGGTTGATATCACTCGTCATTCTCGTGATCAGCGTAGACGTGCCGAGAGTATCCATTTCCGTATAGGAGAGTCCCTGGATGTGCGCAAACAGCTCATGGCGCAGGCGGGTGGAAAATCCGGTCGCCGCTTTCGCCGCAAAATACTGCGCTGTAATCGAGCAGACCAGTCCGATGACACCCAGCGCAATCAAAAGCATGCACATCCTCACGATGTACGGTTTGTCCGATCCGCCGATACCCTGATCGATCACCGCAGCCATTACCAGCGGAACAAACAGCTCAAACAGTGCTTCCAGCATTTTAAACAAAGGGGCGAGCACGGTTTCATTTTCATACCCTTTCAAATAACAAAGCAGCTTCTTCACGTCTTGTCTTCCTCCATTCGGTCTTTTTATCTGCCAAAAATCCGATTATAGCCATAGGGCAGCGGCCGTCCGAACAGATCCGGCCATCGAATGCTCTCTACCACGCCTTCCGTCTTTTCTGCAGCTTCCTGATTGTCCGGATTATCCGGGATTCGGTTCTCACACTGCACATTTTCACAGCTGTCGCATACACCGGCGCAGCGGACGCCCTCCTTTGTCAATTCTACCCAGAACACGACGCTTTTTTTCGGGATCAGGCAAAGGCTTTCATTGCAGGTGATGTAGGAAGCGGTATATTGACCATTACAGTCAAGCATTTTCAACAGTGTCGGCAGCTGTTCGATCGGCTCACTGCTGCTTCCCAAAAAGCTCATCTGCTTCACAAACCATCCGGTTCTTCGATGAATTTCCGTATGGAATCGGCTATAGGCTTCCATCAGAGCTTCTCCGGCGAGTGTTTCAACCATATAGCTTTCCAGCAGCATATCCTGCTTTTGAAGCTTTTCCTGCAGCTCGTCCACTCCTTTTCCAAGTGTCATTGACGCTGCCAGTCGATCTTCTTTTCCCGGACACGCTGCGAACCTGCAGCTGATCTGATCGCTGCAGGTATCCTTTAGCCGGGTGCACAGCTGCTTGAGCTGCTCACGCTCGTCTTCCGGAAAATGATAGCGTGCAAGCGTCCGTGCTGTAAGGAGCGCTGTGTCCGCAATCGGAAGCACTACAGATTGCGGCATAGCGTAAGCGGTTGGAATGACGGATTGCGCAGATGCTGTGCCTACAGGCTGACACGCCGATTGTGCAGACGATGCGCCCGCAGGCTGACGTGCCGATTGTGCACCTGCCGTGCCCCGCGGTACGATCATAACGGACGCTCCTGCAGAATCTCCGCAAAATATCCCATGTGGGACACCGGCTCCCCGGCGCAGTACAGATGAGACGTGTCTCCCAGCATCTGCGTCCGGAACATCCCATAGCCCTGCTCCACCTCTTCCGTACTCACAACCGTCACGGAAGACGGCGGCAGAAACATCGTATGATTCAGACACACCGGAGAAATGGAAAGCAGGTGGGACAGCATATAAAATGTCACTCCCATATGGCAGAACAGCACGATTGTGTCCTCATTATGCTGCTTCGTGCGATATAAGCGTCCCTCCCTGTGATAACCGTGTTTTGCGAGGATGCCGTCTAAGCCATCGCAGACTTTCTGATAGGTCTCTGCAACCGGACCGCTTTTCATCAGATCCGTTTCCAGAAAACGATCTATATTCAGCAAATCCGGCTCTTTTGTCCAGTAAGCAGGCTTTAAATCCCAGCTCAGTCGGTTCTTTCCGGTTTCCGGGTCAACGACACAGGCATCGAATTCGCGCATCCAATCACATGTCACTGCCTCCCTGCCGCATTCCTTCAGCGTAAACGAAGCCGTATCCTTCGCCCTGCCAAGCGGCGAGCAGTAGAATTCATCCACCTTCCAACGCTTCGTGCGCTCAGCAAGAAGCTTCGCTTCCCGCCAGCCCTTTTCTGTCAGGCTGTCAATTGAATAATCCGGTTCTGCATGCCGGATAAAAATCAGTCGCATCGACCCTCTCCTCCTTTTGTGTCTCCCCATTTTTCAAATTGCTATGTAGTTTTTTCTGCTATGCAGCAAACATGTTTTCATGTTACTCCATTTCCACAGAAAAATCCAGCGCCAATTCTGCGTTCCGACAGCGTAGCGCAGTGAAATTTTTTACGAATACCAACCTCATTCCGCGCAGCGCGCTCTATGCTTCCATCCCAGATACCGCGTTTTATCCGACGGTGCCCGGTGCACCCGGTGCATCCTACTTCTCCTGTGTCCGACGGGCGTCCCGCAGGCAGCGCGAAAAAACCGCATATCCCAGCAGCGCACCCACGCAGTTCAGCAAAATATCATCCACATCAAATGCGCCGAATGCCGTAAAAAGCTGAAACAGCTCGATACAGCAGACAAGCACGAACGCGTCCAGAAACAGAATCCAGAATCGGCGGCTCTCCTTTTGCAGAAACGGCAATAAGAAGCCAAGCGGCACAAAAGCAAGCACGTTGCCGAAAAGATTTTCAAAGCTGTTTAATTTTCCCCAGTAACGGATATACATCCGAATCGTCTTAAATAAAGTGAAGTTGGCGGTTCCAAGTCCCTCCCAGACAACTTCCTTTGTCCAGGAAGCAGCGATCGCCTCCAGCCGCGCAAAGGGATACTTAAAAACAATCACCTTGAGCAGCACAAGAATATAAAAGAAAAACACAGTCCTGAGAATGTGCTTTGTTTTCCGACTGCTTTCATCCTCTGCAAAAAGACTGTGTCCCAGTTGATTCCATATCTTTTTCATAAAGATCCTCTACTGATAATAAACCTCCATCAGGCAAAGTCCGGACGCCGGTGCCAGCATTCCCGCCTTCTGCCGGTCTTTTCCGTCCAGAATCGCAGCAATTTCTTCCGGTCTGCGCACCCCGAGACCGACCTCCACCAGTGTTCCGGTCAGAATGCGGACCATATGGAACAAAAATCCGTCTCCCCGAAAAGAAATCCGGATATCCGCGCCGTTTTGCTCGAACAAAATGGACTCTATCGAGCGGACAGTCGATTTTTTCTTGTTTTTTGCGGAGGTAAACGCTGCAAAATCATGCGTCCCGACCAGATACTTTGCCGCTGTTTTCATCGCATCTACATCTAACTGCTGTTCGATCTGCCATACCAGCCGTCTGTCAAACACCGCCGGGATTTTGCTGTTGTGAATCCGGTAGCAATAGGTCTTACCGACCGCATTTAAACGCGCGTGGAACCTGGGAGCAGCCTCCTGACAGGAAATAACCGCCACATCCTCCGGCAGATACTGGTTCAGCTTATCCAGAAGCTCTTCGCAGGAAAGCTCCGTATTCATATGGAAATTCGCGGTCTGCCCTAGGGCATGCACACCTGCATCCGTCCTGCCGGATGCCTGGATTTCCACCGGAGTCCCCGCAATTTTCGAAAGCAGCGCCTCGAATTTGCCCTGCAGCGTGTTCTGAGTCGTCCCCTGCCGCTGCCAGCCCTGATATCTGGTTCCTTCGTATTGAATCACAATTCTAAAGTTGCGCAAATCGTCCTCCACTCTGCGGGCGCAGCGCGCCAAAACCCCCGAACAACCAAGCGTTTCCTCAGACTTTGGCGCGCCGCCCCGAACCTCACGACAACGTTTTTTATTCCTTTTTCTCCGAAATCTCTGCCTTATCCTCCGGGGTCAGGCGCCGGAACCGGTTAAAGCCATGCACCAGGATCCGCACACTGTCAATGGTTGTGTCAAAAAAACCCGCCTGGTACATATTGGCAACAATAATGCCTGCCGGAACTGCCAGGATCATGCCGGCAACGCTGCCTACCTTATAACCGATAAAAATCAAAAACAGGGTCGGAAGCGGCGGAACGCCAATGGAATCCCCAACAATTTTCGGCTGGATGAGCTGACGCAAAAGCTGTCCAACTCCCCAGATGATCAGCAGCCCGATGGCCATTTTAAAGTCTCCGCCAAGCACCTTGATCACTGCCCATGGCCACAGAACCGTACCGGTTCCGAATACCGGCAGAAAATCCAGGATCGCAATCCCGATCGAAATCAGCGCACCGTAACGCACCCGCAGGATCAAAAAGCCCACCAGCATCAGAAGATATACCCAGATCTCGATCTTTAGCTGTGCTTTGAAATATCCGCCAATGGCACCGGTCAGACTGTGATACATCACATCCCACTTTTTGCGGAAGTTCTCCGGTACATATCTGCGAAACGCAGCAATCACTTCTTCCCGCCGCGCAACGAAGAAATAAGAGGATAACAGGCACATGATGACACCGACGATGATCGTCGGGATATTTTTGGCAAAATTGCCGACTGCAGATACCGTCGGACTGCCCATATGATCCACTGCGCTGCTCAACAGCTTCATCAGCGAATTCAGAATTCTGGCAACCTGCTCCTGCACGTTTGGAGAAAAATAGTGAGAAAAGCTTTCCAGTGAGTTTCCCGCGTTGGAAATATCAGACTCCATTGCCTTCCAGAGTCCCGGCAGCTCTTCCACAAATCCCTTCAGCTGTCCTGCAAGCAGGCTCAGGATCCCGTAAATACCAGCTACGATCGCAGCGATAACTGCAATAATGACGATCGCAGAGCCTGCTTTTCTGCGGATTTTAATCTTTTCATCCAAAAAACGCACCAGCGGGTTTGCGATCATCGCGATGATCCAGCCAATTACAAAAGGCATAAAATACGAAATAACCGATGGCACAACAAATACGACAAACAGCAAGATCACTACTGCAGTGATCAGGTTTAACACCGCTTTTACATATTTTCTGGATTGTCTCCACATGCTTTAATGCCTCCGTCTTCTGAGAGAATGCTGTCGAGCAGATCATAAATTTCTTCCCGTCCCTGCTTGGAAAGAGAGGAATACGGGATGATGATCGTATCCTTCTGTGCCTCTAAGCCAACCCGAATTGCCTTGAGCTGCTTTTGGATCTGACTGCGGTTGATTTTGTCCAGCTTGGTTGCAATGATGATCGGATCAAAGCCGTAATGACGCATCCACTGATACATCTGCTTATCGTTTGCAGACGGGTCGTGCCGGATATCGATCAGCAAAAAAACCGCCTTTAGCTGCTTGGAGGAATGCAGGTATCGTTCGATCATCTTGCCCCACTGTGCCTTGACTTCCTGATTGGCTTTTGCGTAGCCATAGCCAGGCAGATCTACCAGATAAAACACTTCATTTACATTATAAAAGTTGATGGTCTGGGTTTTGCCGGGCTGGGAAGAAGTTCTCGCCAGGCTTTTCCGGTTCATGATCCCGTTGATGAGGGAGGATTTGCCAACATTACTCTTTCCGGCAAATGCAATTTCCGGCAGCATATTGTCCGGAAGCTTACTCGTAATGCCGCAGACCGTTTCCAATTGAACGGATTTGATTACCATATCAGTTGTTTCCTTTCCCGCCCACAAAAGCGTGCGCAATCACATCGTCCATCGTTTCTACAAAAAGAATTTCCAACCCATTTTTGATCTCCGCCGGAATCTCTTCAACGTCCGGACGGTTCTTTTCTGGCACCAATACTGTCTTGATTCCAGCAGTCTTTGCCGCCAGAGTCTTTTCCTTTAAGCCGCCGATGGGCAGCACTCTGCCCCGCAGCGTAATTTCGCCCGTCATCGCCAGATCGGCGCGAACCGGCGTATGAGTCAGCGCAGACAGAAGCGCCGTCGCCATCGTAATACCGGCGGACGGTCCGTCCTTGGGAACCGCTCCCTCCGGAATATGAATATGAAAATCATTCTTTTTAAATACGTCGGGATCGATCTGATACCGCTCGCTGACCGAACGGATATAGCTCAGGCCAGTCATAGCGGATTCCTTCATCACATCGCCTAACTGTCCGGTCAGCTCCAGCTCACCTTTGCCCGGCATCATATTGACTTCAATCTGCAGCGTATCGCCGCCCACACTCGTCCATGCCAGGCCGCGCACAATTCCGATTTCGTCCGTCTGATTTGCTTTCAGAGAATGGAATCTGGGCTTGCCGAGATATTTTTCAATGTTCCGGTCGTTGACGCGGATACAGCTTTTATCCTCTTTTAACAGCTCTCTCGCTGCTTTCCGGCAGATCTCCCCAAGCTTTCGCTCCAGACCTCTGACACCGGCTTCTCTTGTATAACCCTCAATCACGCTGCGCAGTGCATTATCACTGACGATCAGCCGTCCCTGCATACCGTTTTTCTTCAGCTGCTTGGGCATCAGATGCTCCCGTGCGATATGGAACTTTTCCGCAGCGGTATAACTGCTGACCTCGATCACTTCCATACGATCCAGAAGCGGACGCGGAATTGTCTCGGTCGTATTTGCCGTCACAACAAACAGCACCTCCGATAAATCAATCGGAATTTCCACATAATGATCACGGAAATTGCGGTTTTGTTCGGCATCCAGCACTTCCAGAAGCGCCGAAGCGGTGTCTCCTTTATAGTCGCTCGAAACCTTATCCACCTCGTCCAGCAGCATCAGCGGGTTTTTCACGCCTGCCTGTCTCAAACCATTGACAATCCGTCCGGGCATCGAGCCGACATAGGTTCTTCTGTGTCCCCGGATCTCCGCCTCATCCCGCACACCGCCAAGGCTGATGCGGACGTATTTTTTATTCAACGCCTCTGCAACGCTGCGTGCAATCGAGGTTTTACCGGTTCCGGGAGGTCCTACCAGACAGATAATCGGGCTTTCTCCCTGCTTGGTCAGCGCGCGCACCGCCAGAAATTCCAGCATACGCTCCTTTACCTGTTCCAGACCATAATGATCCCGGTCAAGAATCTCCTCCGCGCGAGTCAGGTCGGAGGTTTCGCGGGAGGTTTTGTCCCACGGAAGCTCCAGAAGTGTCTCGATATAGGCACGTTCCACACCGGACTCTGCACTGTTTGTGGAAAGCCGTTTGAATCTGGAGATTTCTTTTGCGATCTTTTCCTTTACTTCTTTAGAGGCTTTGAGCTGCTGCAGCTTTTCTTCATACAATGCTGCATCCGACGCATCGTCCTCCCCCAGCTCCTCCTGAATATATTTCAGCTGTTCCCGCAAAATGTAATCTTTTTGGTTTTTATCCACACGTTCCCGCACTTTTTCCGTCAGATCAGTGCGGATTCTGGCAACCTCTACCTCCGTCGCAAGCACCTCTGCCAGCGCTTCGAAACGGCTTTCGAGATCCACCTGCTCCAAAATTTTCTGCTTTACGGTGTAATCTGCCGGAATATTTTCGATAATCTGATCCATCAGCTTACCAGGATCACGAATTTCCTCCATATGGCGCAGAAGCGTCCGTCCCGTTCTGGGATAATATTTGCAATATTCTGTGAAACGATCGCGCGCGCTGCGCAGCATCGCTTCTTTCCTGCTTTCGTCCATTGCTGGCACTTCCAGCACCTCGATGTCGCCGCCGAGCCATTCCCACTCTCCAAAAAGCGTCCTAAGACGTCCTCTGCAAACGCCCTCTACGAGAACGCGAACCAGATTGTCCGGCAGCTTCGTGACCTGTTTTACCTTTGCAATACAGCCGATCTGGTACAGATCCTCTGCCTGCGGGTCCTCCGTCTCAGCATGGCACTGGGTTACCAGAAATACCTCCTGATCCTCGCTCATCGCCTGTTCTGCCGCCAGAATGGACTTCTTGCGGATCAGGTCAAAATGTATCATCGTATCCGGCAGGATCGTCATGCTGCGCAGGGCGATCACCGGAAGTTTTTTGAAATTTTCCATCGTATGCTATCTCCTATTGATGCGGAGTTTAGGATAAAATCCTGCGGAGTATTTTTTATCGTATCCTATACGATAAAAAACGCCGTCCGTATCTGTCGCGGGCGGCGTCTTTTACTGTCATTCTATTTTGCTTCTTTAAAGCCGTCCAGAAGTCCCTGTTTTTCACGCCGTACCACCATCGGTTTTCCGGTTCCTTCTACCGCTTCTTTTGTAATTACGCACTGTGTAATGCTCGGATCGGAAGGGATCTGATACATCACATCCATCATCGTCTTTTCCATGATGGAGCGAAGTCCTCTGGCGCCTGTCTTTCTCTCCAGCGCGAGGTCAGCGATCTTTTCAATCGCTTCCTTCTCAAAGGAAAGCTTTACATGGTCGAATCCAAAGAGCTTCTGATACTGCTTGATCAGCGCATTCTTCGGCTCCATGAGGATTCGGATCAATGCTTCTCTGTCCAGTCCCTCCAGCGCTACCGTAATCGGCACGCGTCCGACGAACTCCGGAATCAGTCCGAACTTCACCAGATCCTGCGGGGTTACATCCGCATACAGCTCGCCTGCCTTGCGCTCTACGTTGGAAGAAATCTGTGCGTTGAAGCCGATGCTCTTTTTGTCCAGTCTGGATTCCACGATCCGCTCGATGCCGTCAAAGGCGCCGCCGCAGATGAACAAAATGTTCGTCGTGTCAATCGGAATCAGCTCCTGCTGCGGGTGCTTCCGTCCGCCCTGGGGAGGAACACTCGCTACTGTGCCTTCCATGATCTTCAGCAGTGCCTGCTGTACGCCCTCTCCCGAAACGTCGCGGGTAATCGATACGTTTTCACTTTTCTTCGTGATCTTGTCGATTTCATCCAAATATACAATACCGAGCTGTGCCCGTTCAATATCATAATCAGCCGCCTGAATCAGCTTTAACAGGATGTTTTCAACATCCTCACCGACATATCCGGCTTCCGTCAGCGTCGTCGCATCTGCGATCGCAAACGGTACGTTGATGATCTTCGCCAGAGACTGTGCAAGATATGTCTTGCCGCTGCCGGTAGGTCCCAGCATAATAATGTTGGACTTCTGCAGCTCAACGCCATCGTCGTCCGCCCCGGCTGTCACTCTTTTATAATGGTTATATACAGCAACGGACAGTACCTTTTTGGCCTCTTCCTGACCGATCACATAATCATCGAGGAATTCTTTGATCTGCACCGGTTTCAGCAGGTTGATCTGTTTGGGATCTTCCTCCTGCGGTTCTTCTTCATTTTCCTCTTCGATGATTTCGGCACAGATGTCCACGCACTCATCGCAGATATATACGCCGTCCGGACCAGCAATCAGCTTATGCACCTGATCCTGTGTCTTGTGGCAGAAGGAACATCTCACCTGGTCATCAGAAAATCTGCCTGCCATATCGTTCTCCTATCTATCTCTTATTCATGACAATAGAATGCTCGCAGAGCGTGCATTCTATTATTTCAGATAATCCTCGTGGGAAGTGATAATCATATCGATCAGGCCATATTCTTTGGCTTCTTCTGCGGTCTTCCAGTTATCTCTTTCGGTGTCCGCAGCGATCACTTCGTACTCTTTTCCAGTATTCTCCGCAAGAATTCTGTTCATTCTCTCTTTTGTTTTTAATATATGCTTCGCGTTGATTTCGATATCAGTCGCCTGTCCCTGTGCGCCGCCCAGAGGCTGATGGATCATGATTTCCGCATTCGGGAGGGCCATTCTCTTGCCTTTCGTGCCGCCTGCCAGCAAAAAGGCTCCCATGCTTGCCGCCATACCGATACAGATCGTAGAGACATCGCATTTGATAAATTTCATCGTATCATAAATTGCCATACCGGCAGGAATAGAGCCGCCGGGGCTGTTGATATACAGATGGACATCCTTGTCCGGGTCTTCAGATTCCAGGAAAAGAAGCTGAGCCACAACGAGGCTCGCCGTTACATCGTTTACTTCCTCACCCAGGAAAATAATTCTTTCTTTGAGCAGTCTGGAATAAATGTCATAGGAACGTTCTCCGCGGCTTGTCTGTTCGATTACATAAGGTACTAAACTCATATCTGAGCACTCTCCTTTCACAAGGGGTATGCCAGAGCAGTTAAACGCCCCTGCTCTGGCATACATAAAACCCTGCGGTTTTTTTTATTGCAGCAGGAAACTGCCCCGCTGTCGGATTTGATCTGTTTCCAATCTTATCCCATGGCATTGTCTTTTGCAACAAATCCAGCTGATATTTAAGAAATATTTTAGATCATGTTCGAATCGTTCGCAGTTTGAAATTATTTCTCTACTGCTTCGCTTACAACGAAATCTACAGCCTTGCGGACAGCCAGATCTTCCATGATCTGCTTCTTGCCGGCTTCACCCATCAGCTCTTTGATCTTGTCAGCTTCCATCTTGTAGCCTTCTGCCATGCGCTTTACTTCTGCATCAAAATCTTCTTCCGTAGCTTCGATATTCTCAGCAGCTGCAACCGCTTCCAGAACCAGTCTGGATTTGATTCTGCGCTCTGCCTGAGGTTTTACCTGCTCCATCATGTGCTCGTAGGTAAGACCGGTGAACTGGAAGTACTGCTCCAGGTTCAGGCCCTGCATCTGCAGTCTCTGACCGAACTCGTCGATGGTCTGTCTCTGCTGAGTCTCTACCATAGCGTCCGGGATCTCCATCTGCGCATTCTCTACGATTGCGTCGATGACAGCGTCTTCCTTAGCGCCCTTAGCGTCTGCTTCTTTCTTTGCAAGCAGGCTCTTCTTGATATCTTCTTTGTACTCAGCCAGGGTTTCAAACTCGGAAACCTCGCCTGCGAACTCGTCGTTTAATTCAGGAAGCTGTTTTTCCTTTACTTCCTTAACAGTTACCTTGAACTGTGCAGGCTTGCCAGCCAGCTCGCTTGCATGGTACTCTTCAGGGAAAGTTACGTTTACTTCGCACGCTTCGCCTGCGTTCTTGCCGATCAGCTGCTCTTCGAAGTCGCCGATGAAGGAATGGGAACCGATCGTCAGATTGTAGTTGGTGCCCTTGCCGCCTTCGAAGGCTACGCCGTCGATGAAGCCTTCATAGTCGATTACAGCGATGTCGCCATCCTGTACAGGACGCTCCACAACTACAGTTCTGGAGTTGTTTTCCTGCTGCTGCTTTAAGTCAGCCTCAACCTCTTCGTCGGTTACGGAAACTTCTACCTTGTCAACCTCAACGCCCTTATACTGGCCCAGGGTTACTTCCGGCTTTAATGCAACCTCTGCAGTAAAGATGAAGGATTTGCCTTCTTCGATCTGGGTAACGTTGATCTTAGGAGAAGAAACGATGGTCTCTTCACATTCTTCCAGCGCTTTTTCGTATGCTTCCGGAATCAGGGCATTGGCAGCATCTTCGTAAAATACACCCTTGCCGTACATCTGCTCGATCATCTTCTTGGGAACCTTGCCCTTACGGAAACCGGGTACGGAGATTTTGCTTTTGTTTTTCTGGTAAGCATCTTCCAGTGCCTTGGAAAATTCATCTGCGGAAACCTCAATGGTCAGTTTCGCCATGTTCTTTTCAAGTTTTTCAACCTGTAAACTCATTGTATAAGTCCTCCTCGTGTTGCTTTTGTCCGTCTGACGGATATTCCAGTGAGCCGCCGGTACAAAAGCGTTTTTATAAAAAGACGCACAACCGCATCAAACTCACTACAGTCATTGTACGATTATATCATAAGGTGTTTTAAAATGCCAGTTTTTTTTGACAGTCTCCCGATTTTATGCTATTGTTAAGACAATTCGTGCTGACCCTAAAGATTTTTGCCGCAGTTTTTCGGATTGCGGGCTGATTTTCTGCGGGAGAAGGCGTACACAGGAGGAAATTTTATGGACAACCGCGTAGCCCTGATTGGAATTATGGTGGAAAATCCCGATTCGATCGAAACGATGAACCGTATTTTGCATGAATACGGACAGTATATTATCGGACGGATGGGACTGCCTTACCGGGAGCGCGGTCTTTCTATTATCAGCATTGTTCTCGACGCGCCTATGAACCAGATCAGCAGCCTGTCCGGCAAGCTCGGCATGCTGGACGGCATCAGTACGAAAACCATCTATCAAAGTCTGAAAAAGGAGACATGATTATGAAAAAGTTTGGTTCCCTGCTGATGAGCACCCTGCTGTGCGCATCCCTGCTCGCAGGCTGCTCATCTTCCGCTTCCGTTTCGCAAAGCACTGTTCCCGAAACCATCAGCACTGCCGAAGGCGCTATCGAAACCGGCTCCGAGGAAGTTTCTTTAGAAGAAATGACTGCTGCTAAAACAGAGACCTCGACCGAAGCCCTGGAGGAAAGCTCTGATGACACCGTTGTCCGCGTAGGCGGCCTCAAAGGTCCTACCACAATGGGACTGGTCAAACTCATGGATGATGCCAAAAACGGCACTGCCGCAAACAACTACGAATTCACAATGGTGACCGCCGCCGACGAACTGACCGGTCTGGTTGCTTCCGGCAAGGTGGACATCGCCCTGCTGCCCGCGAACGTCGCTTCTGTCCTGTATCACAAGACAGAAGGTAAGGTTTCCGTGATCGATATCAACACCCTCGGCGTTTTATATCTGGTATCCGGCGATTCTTCTATCAGCTCGATCGAAAACCTGTCCGGCAAAACCGTTTATCTGCCCGGCAAAGGCACAACCCCGGAATATGTGCTCCGCTATCTGATCTCTGCATCCGGTCTTTCCGACGATGCCGTGACCCTCGAATTTAAGTCCGAAGCATCCGAGGTTGCCGCAGTTCTCGCAGAAGATCCCAATGCGATCGGTCTGCTTCCACAGCCTTTTGTAACTGCTGCCATCGCGCAGAACGACAGCCTGTCCGTTGTCCTTGATCTGACAAAAGTATGGGACAGCCTGCAGGAGGATGGTTCCAACAGCCGTCTCGTGACCGGCGTTTCAATCGTCAACAACGAGTTTTTAGCCGCACACAAAGATCTTGTAGATACGTTTTTAACGGAGCACGAGGCTTCGATCGCCTATACTGCAGCCGATCCTGAAGGTGCTGCTGCCCTGATCGAAAAGGCAGGCATCGTCGCAAAAGCTGCCATCGCACAGAAAGCACTGCCCGCCTGCAACATCACCTATCTCGACGGACAGGACATGAAGGATGCGTTAAACGGCTATCTGTCCGTACTGCTTTCGCAGAACCCGCAGTCCGTTGGCGGTTCCCTGCCGGAGGATGATTTCTATTATCTGCGGTAAAAAAATGTGCTTCGGCACATTCTTGCGCCGAGTGCGCATCCTCGCGGAGCGTTTCTTATCATATGGAAACAAAGTTTCCATATGATAAGAAGTTACAGCTGCATCCCGCGCTTTTGCGTGCGGCTGCAGCTGTTTTGATATGGAGCATTTTTTATGAATAGAAAAAAAGGATTCCCGAAGCTTTTCAAAAAGCTCGGCATATACGCGTTCTGGCTGCTCGTCTGGCAGCTGCTCGCTGTTTTCTTTCACAATGACATCCTGCTCGTCGGCCCGTCAAAAACGCTTCGGACCTTTTTTTCATGTCTGATCACCGCTGGGTTCTGGCGTTCCATCTGGTTTTCGATTTCCCGCATCTGCATTGGATTTTTTCTAGCCATGCTGCTCGGCATCCTGACCGGGGCGCTCTCCTGCCGCTTCCGGATTGTCGGGGAATTTCTGGAACCGCCAATTCAGTTTATGAAATCTATCCCGGTCGCGTCATTTGTCATCCTCGCCCTGATCTGGACCGGTTCGAAAAACCTTTCGATCCTGATTTCTTTTCTGGTCGCCTATCCGATCCTGCACATCAGCACGGTCAGCGGCTTAAAAAGCACCGCCTCGAAACTTTTGGAAATGGCGCAGGTTTTTCGCGTTCCTTTCCATAAAAAAATCTTTTACCTGTACCGTCCGGCGCTGTCGCCCTATCTGATCAGCGCCTGCAAATCGGCGCTCGGCATGGCATTTAAATCCGGCATCGCCGCCGAGGTCATCGGCGTCCCCGACTTTTCCATCGGTGCAAACCTCTATGAAGCAAAAATTTATCTCGACACGGCTTCTTTGTTTGCCTGGACGCTCGCGATCATTCTTATCGCCTCCTGTTTTGAAAAAATTCTGCTCCGGCTCATGACTGCTGCCGGCGGAAAGGGGAACACTGTTCATGAAAAACAATGATCTGATTCTGCAAAAGCTTTCCAAATCCTATCACGGACAGGTCGTCTTTTCCGATCTAAGCCTCGCGCTTTCTCCCGGAAACGCCTATTGTCTCATGGCTCCGTCCGGCACAGGAAAAACAACGCTTTTTCGCATCCTGATGGGTCTGGAAACACCGGACAGCGGCACAATAGATGGACTAAAAAATCTCAAAATTTCCGCTGTTTTTCAGGAGGATCGGCTGCTGGAGGACTACGATGTCCTGACAAATCTCCGTTTTGTGTGCAGGCAGCGCCTTTCCGACGCAGAACTTTCTGCCTACGCTGCAGCCCTTTTGCCGCAAAATGCCCTGTTCCAGCCGGTATGCGAATTTTCCGGCGGCATGAAGCGCCGATTGTCTTTGCTGCGCGCCCTGCTCGTTCCCTTCGACCTTTTAATTTTAGATGAACCTTTCAACGGTCTGGACAGCGAAAACCGCAAAAAAGCAGCTGCGCTCGTCCGCAACCGCGCACAGGACAAAATTCTTCTGTTTGCTGCTCATACAAAAGAGGACGCTGCGCTTTTGGGTGCAAAAATTCTCTGCCCGTTCGATTCCTATTGTTCTGTGTAAATCAGTCGTTCCAAAGGAAACTAAAATGACAAAAATTTCCATTATAATTCCCTGTATCCGGAACATACTAAGCTCAAGATAAGCAAATGTGACACTGATACATCGACCGGACAGGCAGCTGCAGAGCCAACGTTCCATCCGATGACAGAGTCTCTGCAGCTTATCTGAAACCCAACAGCAGAAAATAATGGAGGTGACTAATCATGGCAACGAATTCTGGTAAATCCAATAGAGTGGAAGTTCCTGAGGCGAAAGCCGCACTGGAACGCTTCAAAACTGAGGTTGCGTCCGAGCTGGGCGTCAACTTAAAGGAAGGCTACAATGGTGACCTGACTTCCAAGGAAGCCGGCTCCATCGGCGGCGAGATGGTTCGCAGAATGATCAAGAAGCAGGAAGAATCCATGAAATAAAAAGCATTTCATGAAATAAAGATCATTTCATGAATAAAAAATAATTTCAGCCGTCCGGTAAATATCTGCCGGGCGGCTGTTTTGGTTTGTTCTTATTAAAAGGACGGTGCGCTATGCCGTCTGTTTTTTCTTCCTGCGCTGCGCCATCTGCTCGTGGAATTCTTCGAGGGTCGCGCGCCCTTCCTGTGTAACCGGTTTGACCCATTTGCCGCTCGCAGTATAGCATAGCTCGAACACCAGACGAATCAGCTCATCTGTATACAAAAAGGCGAATACTGCAAGGAACGGCAGATGCAGAACCATGCCTGCAACCCAGGTTGCAGGTACGCTGATCGTATACAGACAGATAATTTCCAAAACGGTTCCGAAAATTGCCTCGCCGCCTGCGCGGTAACAGGTATTCATAATGTAGTTACAGGTTCGCACAGTTCCCGCTGCCAGATAAATGAGCAGCATATATTTTCCATATTCCATAGCCTCTGCTCCTAATCCGAACAAAGACAACAGCGGGCGGTTGAAGATCACACCAACCAGACAGATACCAAATGTGATCGCCGGGCAGAGAATCGTGAACCCTTTCACATACTGATAGCCCTTCATATGCCGTCCTGCACCAATCTCCTTGCCGACCACAACGCTGCTGGCATCCGCCAGTCCTCCGAAGAAGGCATAAACAAAGCCCTCCAGAACACGGAACGCTGCCATTGCTGCGATCGCACTCTCCGACTGTCTTCCGATCACGATATTGATCAGCATCTGACCGATGCCGTAAAACAGCTCATTGCACAGAATCGGAAAACATTTGGACAGATAGGTTCCGGCAAATCCTTCTCCCCAGTGGAACATTTCCTGTACATGCAGGGTAACCGTCTTTTTATCTTTCAGCAAAAACACTGTCAGGATGATCAGATTGACAATGCCGGAAACCAGCGTGCCTACCGCCGCGCCTGCCGCTCCCATTTGCGGCATGCCGAACCGTCCGTAGATCAGGATCCAGTTCAGGACAAAATTGACTACCAGCGCAACTGCGGAAGAAACGAGGGGAATCTTGACGCGCTCCGTCGCCCGCATCAGAAAGCTGATGATCACCGCCAGTACCTGCAGCGGATAAGCAAAGCCAACGATCCGGATATAGGGAATCGCCACCTCTATAATATTTTTCTTATCTGTATAAATCCCAAGCAAAAACTCCGGCTTTGTCACCGCTACTGCTCCGAACAAAAGACCGACAAGCAGCATAAAGCTCATGGAAAGCCCAAAGGTTTTGTTGATACCCTTTTCACTTTTGGCACCCCAATACTGGGAAAAGAACAAAAGCGCGCCTCCTGCAAATCCGAAATAGCAGGAGAAAAACAGCGACGAAATCTGCGAGCAGATGCCGACCGCCGCGACCGATAGCTCTCCCATGCTTCCGATCATGATCGTATCCACCATGCTCGCCGTCGTGGACAATAAATTCTGAAACGCGATCGGCAGCGCAATGGTATAGACTGCCTGTGCAAATACGTTCCATCTGATTCTTTTCTCTCTCATCTAATACCCCTTATCTGTCGTATTTTTGTCGATGGTATCCCCTCAGTATATCATCAGAATGAAAACACCAATGCCGTTCTGCGCCCATCCGCCGGACATTGCAAAACGGGAGACTATTGTTCTCATTTTACTCTCATCCTTTCTCCAGATCAAGCGTAAAATCTGTTTTTCCCGACAATTCCAGATCCAGCATCTGCGCCAGTGGAACACAGGAATTCATACACTCCTCATAGGTGTTGGTCTGCGCCCCCATTTCAATCAGCAGATACCTCTGCTTTAAGTGCATATTGTAACGATAGCCTTTCAAATAAATCCTGCGAGTCAGCCCCGGGTAATACTCGTTGCACAGCACCTGCATCTGGAACGAAAATGCGAGATTATCCGCAATATTTTCATTTGGAAGCGAATCGATGTCCCCTAGCCGCCTCGTTCTGGACAGTCCGTTGAAAAACATAAAGCGCGCCATTTTTTTGCCGCCGATCTCCGTCACGAGCCGCGTTCCTTCTGCCACTTCGTCCCGGTGCAGGTCGATCACCACCTCAATCGACGGGTTTTCCTTCAAAATCGCTTCCAACGCCGGAAGGGAATTGGAATAGGCATAATCCCTTTTTTCCACGTCATACTGTCCCATATGATGCATCACGTTATAGCCATACTGTTTGCGAAGAATTTCCGCCAGCACCTCCCCGACGCCCATAATTCCGGTCTGCGCGTTTCCCGGAATCGAATCGGCAAAGGTTTCCTGCGAATGGGTATGATAAATCAAAATCTGCGGCTGGTCGTCCGTCCGCTTCTGTACGGAAAGCACCCTGCCAAGCAGCGCCTTTTGATTCAGCTGCGTCTCGTCCGCCGCGGTTGCCGGATCGATCGCATAAAATTCCCGCACCAGCGCATCATAACTCGTAAGCTCCGACCAGTTGTAGGTACGCTGCTTCTCCGGAAGAGAGGCTGTAAAATCGCTGATGCCGGAGCTATTTGCTGTGTCTCCGGTTTCGTTTTGACTATCGCCAGGTCTGGTTTCGATCCCGCCGCTGCTTTGCCCTTCGCGGTCGGATGCAGCACTGCTCCCGTCGGTTTCGCTGCCGCCGCCCGCTGCACCGTTTTGTCCGCCTTTTTGTCCACCCGCCTGCTCATTTTCCAACCGCGCAAGCTCTTCAAGCGATAGGTTCCTGCCATCCGTCGGCGCATTTTTTTCTGTATCGTCACCGCTCATCCCGGTGTATTCGTCCCTCCCTTCCGCCAGCAGAATCTTTTCCACCATATCAGAATTTTCCTGCGCCAGCTGCGCGGTTTTTGTTTTGCTCTGATAACCGAGAAACGGAAAAATCCATCCGGACACAGAGAGCCTGCCGTTGTCCCCTGCCGCTGCGATCACCGGACATAGGGCATTTAAAAGCTCCAGCTCTGCATTCTCCGTCAGAAGCTCCCTGAAATTTCGTTCCTCTGCGCGCGGAAACGTAAGAAAAACAATTCCCGCTATCACAATGGCAATCACTGCCCGATATCTGTTTTTTTTCGGTCTGCCTTTTTTCCCCATACTGCAATATATGCGCACAGAAAGGCTGGAATCACTTTTCCCGGCTCAGTACCTGATTGGTTCGCCATCACTTTTCCTGACACAGCACCTGACTGGTTCGTAATCACCCTTCCGGATTCAATGCCAGTTGGTTCGCAATCACCCTTCCGGGTTCAGCGCCCAGTTGATTCCATTCGACACGATTTCGCTCAGATACAAAATTGTTTCATCGATGTCCTTTCCGGTCACATACATATTGTTCAGACCGGACAGTGCCTGCGGATGCTCGCGATTTTGAAGCAACGCAGAATCGTTTTCCTGTTCCATCTCCCGCAGCGCGTCTCCGACGATTGTCGCAGCATCCACTACCGTCGGCACACCAATCGCAAGCACCGGCACTCCCAGAGATTCCCCGGTCAGCGCATTTCTGTGGTTGCCGACCCCTGAACCCGGATAGATTCCTGCGTCACTGATCTGGAACGTCCGGTTTAACCGCTTTGTACTACGCGCCGCAAGCGCATCGACAACCAGCACCAGATCCGGCTTTGTCTCCTTCACAACGCCCCGCACGATTTCCGCACTCTCCATGCCTGTCTGCGCCATTACTCTGGGGACAAGACAGCTGACGCGGTTCATTTTTTTCCGGTTATACGCTGCAGCGCCAAACTCGAGAATGATGTGCCGGTTAATAAACAGTCTGTCCGCCACCCGCGGTCCCAGCGCATCCGCCGTCACCTGCCGGTTTCCAAGCCCCACGACCAGCACGGATTTTTCAGTTTCCGGATCAGGAATCAGTTTCTGCAGCTGCATCGAAAGTTCCTTCGCCACCTCCTGCTGATACTCCTCCTCGTCGTTTCCAAGCTGTCCGGCTTCCAGTGTAACGTATGTTCCGATCGGTTTCCCCATAATTTTTGCGCCATTTTTCGTCTCTATTTTTACCCGCGTCACCAAAATTCCCGTTTCCGGTCTGGTTTCTTCTTCCAGAATTACCCCGTGAATCTCAACGCCGGACTCCCGAATCCGTTCCCCCTCTTCCAGTGCAAGATCTGTCCGAACGACAAAAACGCTCATTCGCATTCCCTCCTTCTAAGATTGTGTTTCTTACAGTTCACTCGCGCCATTCGCAATACAATAGAATGCTCGCTCCGCGAACATTCTATTGTCATGAACCGCGTCTTCGACGCTCTCCGCTGCTTCGCAGCTCATTTTTGCTCATAAAGTGGCGCTCCCTTCGTACCTTTTTGTAAGCAGATTTTCATGCGAGCATGAAATCTGCTTACAAACGGTACGAGTGAACTGTAAGAACTATATTCCCATTTTTTCCAAAAATCCAGAAAATATCTATTGACAGAATTCTTTTCATCCAATAGAATACATATGTATGTTTGCATTAGAACGTCCGTGTCCGGCTTTAATGTAATACGATACAGCACACATTTTTGGGTTAATTCATTGGAGGTATCATCGTGGCAAATATTAAATCTGCAAAGAAGAGAATTTTAGTAAACCAGACCAAGGCTGAAAGAAACAAGGCAATCAAATCTTCTGTTAAGACCGCTGTTAAGAAGGTTCGTGTTGCAATCGAAGCACAGGACAAGGAAGCTGCAAAGGCTGCACTGCTGAACGCAACCACAGTTATCGATAAGGCTGCTTCCAAGGGCGTATATCATAAAAACACCGCTTCCAGAAAGGTTTCCCGTCTGGCTAAAGCAGTAAACGAAATCGCTTAATTTTGAAACGAATGAAACAGAATTAAAAAATTCTGTATGAAAAAGAGCAGTTCCCACCGTCACGGGGACTGCTCTTTTTGTTATGGTGACAAGGAAAATGCTCTGTGCAGGACAACATCCATCCCTGATTACGCGGCTCAACAGACAGATCCCAGGCTCACAGCTTCGTCATGCGATCCTGTGCGATCAGCTTTTTCAGTGCCTCCACGCCAACGCGCACCGCCATGTCCGTGTCGTGGACGACCGGGTTAGAAAGTCCGAGCACTTCCCGCTCCTGGTTCGCCATCGTCAGAAATATCGCGCCGCAGCGCACCCGAAGATACTGCGCCACGATAAACAGCGCCGCGGATTCCATTTCCGATGCAAGGCATCCCATCTTTTTCCACGCGCCCCAATGCTGCTGCAGCAGATAATCCACCGGCATGACCTGCGGCTCGTGCTGTCCGTAAAAGGAGTCCTTGCTCTGCACAACGCCCGTATGGAATCGGATCTCCTGATCCCGGGCTGCCTCTCGCAGTGCGCAGACCACATCCAGGTTTGCGACTGCCGGATATTCGATCGGAGCATATTCCCGGCTCGTCCCCTCAGCTCGTACCGCACCGGTTGCAATGACCAGATCGCCGCTTTGTACCTCTGTGTCAATGCCTCCGCAGGTTCCGACTCGGATAAACGTATGCGCGCCCGCTTTGAACAGCTCTTCTATCGCAATCGCCGCAGAGGGACCGCCGATGCCTGTCGAGGTCACAGAAACGGTCTCGCCCTCCAGCGTTCCGGTATACGTCACAAATTCCCGGCTGTCCGCAATCAAAACCGGATGTTCAAAATATGCGGCGATTTTTTCACACCGTTTAGGGTCTCCCGGCAAAATGACATATTTCCCAACCTGCCCGTTATGAATCTGCAGATGATACTGCATTTCTTCTTCCGCATAGTGCATACAGATCCCCCTTTCCGGACAATCTTTATCAATTCTATAAATTTGCCATCCAAACGCCTGCTTCATAGGCGCGCTTTAAGTAATGTGCGCAGTCTTCCCCTTCCGGCTTGGAAACTTCCATCACGAAAGGCTGCTCGTAAGCGGACGCCCGGACAAGCTTCATGGTTTCTTTCCAGTCAATGCTGCATTCCCCCGGCAGACGGTGTGCGTCTCCGCAGCCATCTTCTTTTCCCCAGCCCCTGTTGTCATGTAGGTGCTGGCAGAAGAAACGGTCTGCATAGCGGGTTGCCAGCAGTTTGATGAACTCGTTGCCGCCGACAAGGTTTGCATGTCCGGTATCGATACACAGTCCCAGAAAATCTGCGGGATAACGTCCAAACAGATAATCAAACTGCTCGATCTGTGCTTCTGCCGAAGCTTCAAACAGGTTCTCCAGACAGATCTTTACCCCAAGCTCCTTACAATAGGGCTGCAGCTCATCCAGAGACTTGCATGCCTGCTGATAGAAAAGCTCTTTGGTTTCCGGATTTTCTTCAAAGCTCTTTGTCGGCAGATACATATGCAGCACGATCTCCTTGCCTCCCAGCACATGAACCAGCTCCACACGGTTTTTAATCAGCTCGACGCCCGCGATACGGTTCGGCTCCAGCTCAGACAGGTAGTCTTTTCTGCCATGAGGTGCCTCTGCATATCTTTCTACAAATCGGCGGCTGCCCTTCGAAGCATGCAGTCCTTTTTCTTTCAGTCCAAGCTCGTCCATCCAGCTGCGGATCTGCTCCATTTCGCTGCGGGCGTACAGATAATCCCCATCCCAGTCAAAGCACCAGTGAATGTGCGTAAAGCCAGCCTCTGCGATCTCGCGGAGCTTGTTTTTGATTTCTTCCAGTTCCCACGGCTCGTTTGCAAAATCTGTGTTAATTCCCAGTTCCATCTTTTTCCCTCTTTCCCCTTTGTATCTATGCGGCATATCCTGCCGCTTTGCGTGATGCCATTTCATTGTACTACGACAGCGGCTGAAAGCAAGCCGTTTCCTGTAACAAATGCTTTGTCACAACGCCTTATGCCAGCGCCTTTAATTTGCTTTCCAGCAGATCTTTGCTCTGTACGCCGACCATGCGCTCTTTTTCTTCGCCGTTTTTGAAAATAATCAGAGTCGGAATGTTCATCACATGATAGCGCTCTGCAAGCTCACCCTCGTCGTCCACATTGATTTTGCCGACGTTATAGCCTTCCTCTGCCAGCTTTTCCACTGCAGGTCCCTGCATCCGGCAGGGTCCGCACCAGGTTGCCCAGAAGTCTACCAAAACGGGGCCTGCCGCCTGCAGTACCTCTTTTTCAAAATTATCCACGGTAATATTTTTAGCCATATTTTCCTCTCATTTCTGCACACATTTTTTTGTACATGCCGAGTTTGTGTCAAGTGTGCGCAGACACAAATCTCGCGATTGAAAAATTCTATTTTTCGTAACTGTTCAGTTCCCTCACAGTTACGCGCAAAAATCCATTCCAAATCGGCTGTGCCGATAGGATTTTTACCTTCCAGCCTAAGTTTTCTTACGGTCAGCGCAGTAAATGCGCAGACCTACGGAACAGTTACTATTTTTCAATCTTTATTCTATTCTGTTTATGATACCAGAGTCAACAGTTCGAAAAACCTCCTGCAAGCACACTTGCCCCGGATTTCCGACCTTTTGACCCTGATATCAGTATATCCACAAATTGTACTTTTTTCCATAACAAAGTCATAATCTGTTTACTTTTTTGCATTCGAACGCTATAATACAAAAAGAATTTTCGGAAGCGGGATGTGTGGGGTTCACATATCCCGCTTTTTTTGTCGCTTTACTGTATTATCACATTGAAAGAAGGAAACTGCCATGTCACCCAAGCTGCACCATACGTTAAAAAATCTGTTCCGGATTTTCCTGATTCTGTTCGGAAACGCCCTATATTCCCTTGCAGTCGTCGCCTTTATCCTGCCATCCGGCATCATCACCGGCGGCACGACCGGTCTGGCCCTCGCATCTGCGCACTGGTTCCATACGCCGATCACAGCGTTCGTACTGTGCTTCAATATCCTGACCTTTTTACTCGGATTTTTTGTGCTCGGCTGGAAGTTTGCCGCGACTACGCTTTTGTCCACATTCTTTTACCCGATCTTGCTCGCATTCTGGCAGCAGTTCCCGGCGCTGTCCTCCCTGACTAAGGACGCAATGCTCTGCACGATCCTCGGCGGAATGATGATCGGTGCCGGCATTGGCATTGTCATCCGTGCAGGCGCATCCACCGGCGGTATGGACATCCCGCCCCTGATTTTAAAAAAACTATTCCATCTCCCTGTTTCCGCAACGCTCTATGTGTTTGATTTTTCCATCCTGATTCTGCAGATGTTCTTTTCCGACATCGAAGAAAGTCTTTACGGCATTTTGCTCGTCATGATCTATACCTTTGTGCTGGACAAGGTTTTAGTCATCGGCACCCATCAGGCGCGCGCCGACATCGTCAGCAGTCATTATGAAGAAATCCGGCAGGCAATTTTTACCCGTCTTGACCGCGGCTGCACCCTTTTAAATGCGACGACCGGCTATCTGCAGACCGATCAGCCCGTCCTGATGACCGTCGTTTCCCGCCGCGAAATGGCTTCCCTGAATCAGATTGTCATGGAAATCGACCCCCATGCCTTTTTGATCATCAGTGATGCAAACGAGGTCAAAGGCTCCGGCTTTACCAGCACCAAAATCCATAAAAAGAACCCGAACCTCTGATCAGTTCCGGGTCTTTTCCACAATCAGCTCTTTCAATTTCCACAGACACCAAAGGTTTGGAACCGCCATGCAGGCATTGCATAGGTCCGATAGGTTCCAGACCAGCTCCAGCGAGCAGACGGATCCGAGATATACAAACACCATGTAAATCACCTGAAATACCGTTACACCTCTCTCGCCCCACAAATACCGCGCCGCACATTCCCCATAAAAGCTCCAGCCGATAATCGTCGCAAATGCAAACAGCACCAGGCAGAGTGACAAAAGATCCTCCCCCGCAACCGGCAGGTTCGAAAATGCAACAAAACAATATTCATCTACAGCAGCCGCCCTGTAAGGAGCGGCATTTTTTACCATATCGCTCAAAATTGCAAGCGCCGTCACCGCGCACATCACCAGCGTATCCCAGAACACTCCCGTCATCGAAACCAGCCCCTGATCCCGCGTAGATAGCCCTTCCGCCGCTGCCGCTGTCATCGGCATCGAGCCCATTCCAGCCTCGTTTGTAAAAAGTCCCTTCGCCATTCCGGTGCGAACCGCCATTTTCACTGCAGTCCCTGCAATGCCTCCGATCACCGCTTTTTTCGAAAAAGCAGACACAAAAATCGCCTGAAGCGCCGCCGGAATCCATGCTGCATTTTTTACCAGCAAAAACAGACAGCTACCCAGGTACAGCACGCTCATCACCGGAACCAGGCAGGTACAAACCTTCGCCGTTTTTTTCGCTCCTCCGATCAGGATGCTGCCCGCCAAAAGCGCCGCTGCGATGCCGATCCAGTGTACAGACACCGGAAGCCTGCGAGAAATTACCGCTGTCAAGGAATGCGCCTGCACACCACTTCCGACGCACAGCGCCGCCAGCACGGTAAATACGGAAAAAAGAACCGCCAGCAGCCGATTGTGCAACAGCTGCTCCATTACATACATCGGTCCGCCATAAAAGCTTCCGTCTGCCCGCTTTTTCCGGCACGCTGCGGACAGCACGCTTTCCGCATAGCAGGTCGCCATCCCGAAAAAGCCGCTGATCCAGCACCAGAAAACCGCCCCGGGTCCTCCGATCGCAATTGCACTCGAAATTCCGATGATATTTCCGGTTCCGATTGTCGCCGCCAGGGCGGTTGACAGTGCTTCATAGGGTGACAGCCCTCCTGATCCGGCAGAGGACAGGCTTCGGCGCAGTCCATCCGGCAGCTTCCTTTGAATAAAGCCCAGTCGAATTGTAAAATACAAATGTGTCCCGGCAAGCAGCACCAGCATTGGAAAATTCCACAAAAGGTCGCAGACTGTCCGCACCGCGTCATTGAATCGTTCCATCCTGATTTCCGTTTCAGACAGCCTTTCGCCGCACGTTCCGGTACCCGGCTGTCACAGTCGTTTTTTCTTTTCCAATATATGACGCAGGATGTTTTTTCTATGAATATATAAAAAGAATCCTGCAAAGCAGGATTCTCCGCCTGCGGCGGGTCGCGCAAGCGACATTCTTCCATTCCGCTGCAGTGCGATCCGCGCGGAGCGTTTATTATCGTATAGGAAACGAAGTTTCCTATACGATGAATAAATACGCATCAACGATTCTGCATGAACCCTTCGATTTCATCCGGGTCGCGGATAATCTGCTCCGAAAGGACTTCGCATCCGTCCTCCGTAATCAGAAGGTCGTCCTCGATTCGGATGCCGATTTCCCATTCATCGATGTACAGCCCCGGTTCGTCGCTGATGACCATTCCGGGAAGCAGCTTATCGTTCTCCAGCGTGTTGACATCGTGCACGTCGATTCCAAGATGATGGGATACGCTGTGCATGTAGTAAGTGCCGATCTCCTCCTCGTTTTCAATCAGACCGAGACGGATACATCCCTCCGCCAGCACCTTTTTGCAGACGTCATTCAACTCCCGAAGCGTCATGCCGGGCTTTGCCGTTTTTGCGATCGTCCGGTTTGCTTTCAAAACGACCTCATAAACCGCCCTCTGCTGCTGCGTAAAATGCCCGTTTACCGGATAGGTTCTCGTGATGTCCGCACAGTAGCCCTGGTATTTTGCGCCCAGATCCATCAACAGCAGCGTGCCGTCCTCGCAGATATCCCGGTTGGTTTCGTAGTGCAGCATTGTACCGTTTGCACCGCTTCCGGCAATCGTCGGGAACGAAGTTCCATCCGCGCCCTGATACATGATCTGATATTCAAAATCCGCCTGCGCCTGATATTCCGCCATGCCCGGTTCCAGATGCTTCATCACATACTGCAGTGCATTGTCAGTGATTCCGATCGCCGTTTTGAGCTGTGCGACCTCGTCTGCATCCTTCTGCATCCGCATCTGCGCCACATACGGGAATAGATTTCTGATCGGATGTCCCGGATACAGCGCTGCGTATTCCTTCGCCTTTACCGCATTGTAATCCGGCAGATCCTCTTGCTGATGGCGATAACAGTCAAAATACAGGCTTTTGACATCCTCGCGGGTCATCATCATATCGAACACCCCGTCAAAGCTTTCCAGGAAACGCACATCTTCGATCTGGCTAACCTCTTTTGCCTCATCGACCGTCACCTTCCTGCCATACCAGCGCTCCTGCGTCGGGTCAGCCTCTTCTATAAATAGGATTTCCTTCGGATCGCGTTTTGTCTTTTTCATGAGCAGAATCATCCGCTCCCGGCGCAATCCCGTCAGATAAAAGAAGTTGCGGTTCGCCTCAAACGGCGCGTACTCGTCCGCGCTCACATGTGTTTCAATTCCAGAAAATAAAATCAGTGCAGCATTTTCCTCCATCTGATCGAACAGCTGCTGTCTTCTTTTTAAAAAATTCATCTTTCCCTCTCATTTCTGCGCACGCTTTTTGCGCATGCCGAGTTCGTGTCAAGTGCGCGCAGACACAAACCTCGTGATTGAAAAATTTTATTTTTCAACCTTTTCCTACATTTTGCAGACGCCCTCACGTCATGCACTTTGCGGACGCAAACGCGATCCCGCTTCTTTCATGTATCGGATAAATTCTCCGTTCAGTCGTTCTCTTCCAGCTCCTCCAGATTCTCGTCCGACGCAGACGAACCCATCCATGCCGCGACTCCAAAAATCAGAAGCACCGTTCCGACCGTAATCCATAATGTACTGTCCGAATGCATCCAAATCGCCGCAAATCCGCCGATTTCCAACGGAATAGCCGCGATTTTCAGCCCCCAGAACCGCAGTTTTTCCACATCGTTCAACTGCTGATACGCCTGCTTCTGGGCAACCACAGACGCTGCACACATAATAAAAATGTTGCCGGAGGCTTTGTGTCCTCTTAACAACCACGCGATTCCAAAACAGATCGCCGCCAAAAACCATCCAACAATCAGCAGCAGGAAGCTGTCGCCTTCAACGAAATCCTCCACATACTGATAGAAATCATCTTCTGTCCCGTAAAAATAGAGATATGCGTGTCCCTCGGACGGCTTCTGCACCGTCACTTCACCGTTTCCGACAAGCGCTACCGCCGTCAGCTGCGCATCCTCTCCCAGTCCCCAGATCTGATAACGGGTATCTCCATTTTTTCCGCCCGGGTAAAATTCGTCAAACCATTCCAGACCGCGAACATTATCCTCCGTCAGCTCTGTCTGATCGTCCAATGCAGCTGCGACATGATCCCCCCGGACTGTGTAGCTGCCACCATCCTCTTTTTCCCAGCCGGAAGAATCCTCATCCTCTTCTTTCTGGTAGACCCATTTTTCCACTTTCAGATAATAAAACTGCCCATCCAGAAACTTTCGCGGATCGGAAACCAGATCGCCGGTCAGTGGAATCTGCGTCACCACAACTTCCTGCTGCGTGTCCTGATTTTTCCATTCCTCCAGATCCTGCATGGTGACAACCGGTGCGTCATAAAGTGCCTGCGCACGCGCACTCGTATCTTTCGTATCAGCAACGCAGAATACAATTCCCGCAAGCACAAAAAATATTCCCAGTCCGATGAAAAACTTTTTCATAATCCGCTCCTTTCCATAGCTACTCTATTTCGGGGTGTCCGTCAAAAAAAGAATTGAAGCCTCTTGCATTCCTGTCTTATACTGATAGTACCTGATAATATAGGAGGGCTTCCACATGATCCGTTTCGCTGTAATCGGCACAAATACCATTACCGATAAATTTCTCCAGGCAGCCTCTGCACTGCCTGATTTCAAGCTCTGCGCTGTCTATTCCAGAACGCTTGCGCGGGCGCAGGAGTATGCACAAAAAAATAACGTTTCGCTTGTCTTTGATTCTCTGGAGGCGTTGGCCAACTCAGACCAGATCGACGCAGTCTACATCGCCAGCCCCAATTTCTGCCATGCGGCCCAGAGCATCCTGATGATGCAGCACCACAAGCATGTGCTCTGTGAAAAACCAATCGCCTCCAATGCTTCGGAATTTCAACAGATGTATGACACTGCCATAAAAAATCAGGTCATTCTGCTCGAAGCCATGCGCTCTGTCTTTTCTCCTGGTTTTGCAGCGATCCGTTCCCTGCTGCCTGTGCTTGGAACAATCCGACAGGTAGATTTTTCTTTCTGTAAATATTCCAGCCGCTATGACCATTTCAAAGAGGGGATCATCGAAAACGCTTTCCATCCTGCTCTTTCCAACGCTGCCCTGATGGACATCGGCGTTTACTGTGTCCATCCGCTCGTCTCCCTGTTTGGCATGCCGGCTTCGATTCAGAGCAGCAGCATTTTCTTATCCAACGGCTTCGAAGGCGCGGGCACGGTTCTTTTACAGTACCCGGATATGCAGGCAACGCTCCGGTATTCCAAAATCTCGGATTCGCATCTGCCGTCCCAGATTCAGGGAGAAGCCGCGACCCTGCTGATTGATAAAATTCAGGATCCCCAGCAGCTCACGCTCCTGTTTCGAGACGGCCATACCGAAAATCCGAACATTCCAGCTGTTTCCAACAACATGGTCTACGAAGCAGCTGAATTTGTCCGCTTAATCGACCAGCTGCAGCAGGCGCTGGAAAATGACTCAACGGATGGGATACCTTCCCTTATCCGTCATTCCTGGCTGAAGGCATCCTGCCTCGAGCTCGAAATCATGGACACCGTCCGCAGGCAACAAAATATTCTTTTTCCGGCAGACCACTGAGGTCTGCCGTTTTCATTCCAAAAAGAGCTTTCTCCACCACAAGCAGCGGTAAAATGCACCTTTCTTTTTACATTGAAATCCACCCAAACGCATTTGCCACGGAGCTGATCAAAATGATCGTCGCAAAGATCGGGCATAAATACCGAATCATCACGTTAAAAATCTTCTTTCTCCGAAATGCGCTCTCGCCGTGCATAACTTCTTCTTCGATGCTTTTTGTTCCAACTACTTTCGACACGAGCAGACAGGTCGCAATTGCTGCGATCGGCATCATAACAGAGTTTGTCAGAAAATCAAAGAAATCCAGAAACTGCATTCCAATCAGCTTTACCCAGGACAACGGACCGTATCCCATACAGGATAAAGTCCCCAGACCCAGCATGATCACGCCAACCAAAACAACTGCCTTCCTGCGTCCCCAGTGAAGCTCATCCTCAAAGGTAGACACTGCACTCTCTGTCAGTGCAATCGAGCTTGTGATCGCTGCAAATAACACGAGTACGAAGAATAAAATTCCCGCTGCTGTTCCAAATCCCATGCTTGCAAACACTTTCGGAATCGTAATAAACATCAGCGCAGGTCCTGCCTGCAGAGTCTCTGGATCTCCGCCGGAAAAGGCAAATACTGCCGGGATGATCATCAGGCCCGCCATAATTGCGATGGCTGTATCGAATACTTCTACATTTCTCGTCGAATCCTCAATCGAAACATCTTTTTTCATATAGGATCCAAACGTGATCAAAATTCCCATGGCAATCGACAGGGAATAAAACATCTGTCCCATCGCCGCAACCACAGTCATCCAGGAAAAATTCTTCACATTCGGTACCAGAAAATATTTCACGCCTTCCAGTGCGCCCGGACGCGTTACCGAATACATTGCAATAATCACGGACAACACGATCAGAATCGGCATCATGAATTTCGATACGCGCTCGATTCCGTTACGCACACCCGCATAAATGATCGCCAGCGTAAACAGCGCAAATACCGTAAAACAGATTTCCGTAGATGCTCCGTTTGAAATAAAATCGGAAAAATAGCCGTCTGCTGCCAGCTTCTGACCATTTCCTTTGATATATTCAACCAGATATTTGATGACCCAGCCACCGATGACGGAATAATACGGTACGATCAGCACAGGAATGATCGCGTTGATCCAGCCGCCTGCAGACAACCATTTCGATTTGCCGAAAGAGGAAAAGGCTCCGACCGGGCTCTTTTTCGTCATGCGCCCAATCGCGGTTTCCGCTACAATCATGGTATAGCCGAAGGTCAACGCCAGCAAAATATAAATCAGCAGGAAAATGCCGCCTCCGTACTTTGCTGCCAGATACGGAAATCTCCAGATATTTCCCAGCCCGACAGATGCTCCCGCAGCCGACAGGACATATCCGAGTTTGCCGGAAAAACTGCTTCTTTTGTTATGTTCCATTTTCAGTCTCTCTCCTTTTTGTGAAATACGTTTTTACTATACCATACTTTCATCAAAAAGGATTCCTAAATTTTCGGAGTATTTTTATGCATTTATGCGGATTTTTTCTTTTCAACTGCCGATCTGATGTGTCCGGATACCTTGCTTTTTCTACGACAGCATCTTCATAAAATAGTTTTCGTAGAAAAATGCAAAGACAAAAAAAGATAAAATGTTGTAGGGGGAAGTATGAGCATAGATTATGTGGGATGCACATGGGTAAAGCTCCCATTTAATATCTTTAAAAGCTGATCCTTTTTCTTTCGATAGAATCTGGTGCGTTTCATGTATCGTGGAATTCGAATTCCATAAATACGCATAAATTCCAACACCTCTGCTAAATCAAAGGATTTTCTATCTGACCAATCCGTGTATCTTCTATGCTGAATCAGCCATACACCGATTATATAATAATCCAATGCGTCCATATCATCTTCACTTTGGATATCATGACCACAAAAGAAACGATAGTCTATCGGTGTTTTTACGTAAAAATTATGCAAGCGTTCACTTGATGCTTTAATATCTTCTCTCGTCCAATGCTTATACATTTGTTATTCCTCATCAGCGTAAGTGATTTTGCTTTAAATTAAAATTTGTGTTTACAGTCCCGATAATGTTCTCATAACCAGATCAACATCTTTATTCTCAAGTTCTTGAATGATATGCAAATATGTTTTCTGTGTTGTCGTCATGCTGGCATGTCCCAGGCGCCTGGCAACACTGGCAATGGATACACCCGCAAACAGCAAAAGGGACGCATGCGTATGTCTCAGACCATGAATTGAAATTTCAGAAATACCACATGCCTTGCAGTGTCTGGTTAGCACATCATTAACCGTAGAATTATAAATTTTTTTATCTCCGACAAAAATCGGTTGATCTTCTGGCAGGTTCTTTGTTAATTCAGAAAATTTTACTACAATCTGCCAGTCAATTTGTATTTTTCTTACAGAAGATTTATTTTTTGTTGGTAAGAACCCACCTTTCCCTTTATAATCCCACGTTTTGCTGACAGATAACGTCTGCCTGGCAAAATCAAAATCTCCGGGAGTAATCGCTAACGCCTCTGAAAAACGCATACCGGTTTTTGCAACCAATAAAATAAACCAATCCCAGTTCACTGCTTCTTTAATATCTAAATGCGCAATCAATGTATGAAGCTCAAACTGATTCAAATATTTTATTTTTTTTACTCCCGGAGATTTTCCTTTAATAATCGCTTTTCTGGTTGGATCGCGTTCGATCAGCCCTTCGTCTACTGCATCTAGTACTGCCCCTTTCAACTGATGATGGAAATCCAATGTAGTCTGTTTTTCATGATTTTTCGCATAATCATTCAACAATTTTTGATACGCAGTTCTCGTAAGTTCATACACTTTTAATTCCGGTGCCAGTTTTTCTACCCATTTCTGCGTCATCAAATATTTGTCCAACGTTGCTTCTCTGATTGCTCCCTTTTTGTATACGTCAATCCACTGTCTGTAATACTCATAAAATAATTGTGCATTTTCTACAGGCTGTTGCATAAGTTTTTTCCCTTTCTCGAAATCACTTACGCTGATATAAACAATTATTCTCTCGTATTTCTTATCCCGCAATCGTCAGTAATGGCTTAATCTCCTCATCCAGTGTTTTTCTTAATTCTGCCATACACTGGGTATAATATCTGAATTTAGGCAATGCTTTTTCATGTACATCCTTATAACTCTGATAATCAATCGTTGCTTTAATCACACTCTCATTCGGGATCTCACCATTCCGATAATGCAATGCAGCATACATCACATCATCTTTAGAAGCATACCAGGTAACACAAAAATCTGAGATTACTTTATTGATGCAATCAAGTTTCATATTTTCAACAATATTTAAAATAGACTGCCCTTTATACTTATTCTCATCCTGAGCTATCTCATTGATCAACTGAAGCATAATTTCTGCTACTTTGGGATTATCTTTCTGCATTTCTTCAACATATTGTTTTACTTCTTCAATTTGTTTCTGTCTTTCTTCATGTGTAATAACTTCCGCTTCTTCGCTTGGTGTTACGATATTCTGAATCAGATTGATGATATACTCATAATCAATTTTGGTACTGCTGTATGCCATCAATTCATAATCCAAATCTATCGTATCATCTTCCTGGTGCTCCTTATCCGAATCGTCTTCCCCTTCTGCAAGTTTGATCTCTTCCAATGCATTTTTATAAACACCGGCATACTTATCATACTCTTCTTCTGTAATTCCATAATCATCCAACATACTATCTTCATATTGCGTAAAAGATTTGAGCTGCGCAAACAAATGATCAAAGGTCTGGAACATCTTAACAAATACTTTTTTCTCTTTTATAGACATTGGTGTGACCTTTTCCGGTGTCTCGGCAGATACTTTCAATGCTGCCAACGCCTTCCGAAATGCCGGTTCAATTTCTTCCCATTCAGCTACCAGTGCTTTCTCTGTACTCCCTGCAGAATACAATTTTACGGCATTATCCACACTTTCTTTAAATAATTTAGGTGCCTGAAAAGTTACAATCTGTCCATAGGTTTTATTTTTGTCAAAAATACGATTTGTCCTTGAAAATGCCTGAATCAAATCATGCGGTCCCATCGGTTGTCTGTCAATAAATATTGTAGACATACACGGCGCATCAAAACCTGTCAGCAAACGATCTACCACAATTACCAGATCCAGCTGTTCATTCCTGCTCTTGAATTTTGCATCTTTTCGTGCTAATCGTTTGTTCAAGTTTCCATTATATCCCTGAATCTGTGAAAGCTCATACTTTGTACCAAACATTTCATTATAATCATTTAAAGATTTCTGCATCTTCTCCTGATTGACATGTGATCCTTCTTCATTTTCTGTTACCGAATATGTGATGGCAAACTTCGGAAAATCAGGAAGAACCTGTTTGATTTTTTCATCAATTACAAGCGATGTTTCACCACTTTTAACTTTACACAAAAGTTCATAATATTTCTGTGCCAGCTGAATCGAACTTGTTGTCAGAAGTCCTTCATATGTCTTCCCTTTTCCATTCTGAAATCCCAATTTATAAAAAGACTTATTGAGAATAATATCCAACACTTTCAGCATATGAGTTTCATTATCATATACGCTGGCATTTGTCTCATCCTCAAGATTTTTTGCTCCATTATGCTCTACCTGAAATCCAAGCACAGCATTATCATGAATCGCATTTTGAATCGTATATTTATGAAGACGTTTTCCATATAATTCTTCTGTAGTACGAGCTAAATCCCCCATCTGTGGATACGGATTTTCAGCAAACCTGGGTGTTCCTGTAAATCCATACCAAAGTGATCTACCAAAAAATTTTTCCAGTTCTCTTTTGGTCTTTGGTGTAACCGCTCTGTGACACTCATCTACTACAAATGCAATTTTCAGATTCTTGATCTTGCTATATTCTGTTGTTCCTTCCTGAAGTCTTTTACTAATCAGGATCTGCATTTTCTGAATCGTAGTAACGATCACCTGCCGATCACTGGACTTTAGTTTTTTCTTCAGATCATTCACATTATCAGTCTCATCCACATCTACCAGATCATTATTTGCATATGCCTGAAATGCCATGGTTGTCTGTGCGTCCAGATCTTTTCGATCAATCAGAAAAATTGCTTTATCAATCGCCGGAATATCCATAAGCAAATTTCTGGTTGCTTTGTAAGAAGTCAGCGTCTTTCCGGAACCTGTTGTATGCCATACATACCCGGATTTTCCTGTCCTCGAAGCCTCCCTTATAGATTCAATTGCATGAATCTGATATGGACGAAGTAAAATCAACCTTTTTGCATCTTCATCTAAAACCGTATACCGGGCTATCATTTCATGCGCTTGCGGAATACGCAGAACACTCTTGGCAAAATCGATATAATCGGATACAGGATTATTCTCTGTATCAACCCAGCCGCTCATAAATTTCGGATTCAGTTCCGTATCACTTGCCGCTGCAAAGTATTTCGTATCTACTCCATTACTGACCACAAACATCTGAACTGCAGAAAAAATTCCAGTAAATTTCCCCTCACTGATATACTTTTTTATCTGCCAGAAAGCATCCATATATGAATGCTGACGATTTTTCAATTCAATATGTATCATCGGAAGCCCGTTAATCATTAGCGTAACATCAAATCTTCTGTCCCTTTCTGCTATACGCTTTTCATCATCTGACTTTAATGCACTATACTGATTGATTACCTCATAAACACTGCTTCCCCCCGCAATGTGTTCATGATTCATCACAACTAAATGCAGCCTTTCCGTATCTCGTTGTACATGAACCATCACTTTTCCATTTTCACCAACCAACCACTCACCTGCCTTATAAAAAGAAGAAAACTGCAACTGATTCTTCACCTGTTCAAACTCTGCATCCGACAAAGCTTCTCCATTCAGGCGATCTTTATTATTCTGTTCCAGAATATACTTGAAATTTTTCCAAAGATCGTCCTCCGTCTTTAAATCTTCCCGGTAAGTCCACTGAGACTCTCCATAAATCAATTGCTCTATTAACTTTTTTTCGATTATTTTCTCCAATTCTGGCATTTTCGTTCTCCTTTTACGTTTATTAGAGTTTTTTTGTTTGGTTGAATGTGCATATATGATAAAAATACTTCTGCTGGTGAAGAGTGATGAGGTTGTCGAGGTTCCGAAAATAGTCCCCTATTTTCTTTTGTTCATCGAAACTTGGACAGCTTATTGGTATACTTCTGCATACTTCTTGATTTAATTTTGGCATAGCCATTCCAGAGTTATATTGTTTATAATCTTTTCGTTCAAGAGAATTACAAATGAAATTGTTTTCATTTCCATCTTTAGTTCTTAACACATGAGCATGGTTGTTAACCCAGTATTTTCCTGATGCCAAGAAGCACACTGGATAATTTCTATCTGTAATATTTGCTCCATCTTCGCTTAATAGAACAAGTTCTTCATCAAATAAATATCCATCTACATAATCCACAATTCCAGACGCACCATAATATGGATACGGTCCAGGAGTTCGCTTTGCACCCTCTAACGGTTTTCTCATTGTATCAAGGAATTCAACAACATCTCCCAACTTACGCTGTTCCCAAGCGAAAATGACTTCCGCATGCAAGCCAACATGACTTACGCTGGTGAAGAGTGATGAGGTGATCGAGGGAGTCAAAATACTCTCCAATTTTTTGCTGCTCCTCTAACGTCGGATATGGAATTGGCATTTCCATAAACTGTGTTGACGAAATCGTAAATCTGTCAAATCGAGCACCTGAATCTCCGTTTAGTTTCATGAAGCGATGCCACTTCGTAGTTTTGAAATAAAATTCCAAGTACAAATTATTTATATCATGTGTTCTAAATACCGTATAAAGCGGCGACATTACGCCATTTCTACCAAGTCTGTTACGATTTATCGGTCCAACAGGAGCCGTTACAGAAATTCTTGGATTATAAATAAAGTCATCATTCCTGACGATATAATAACCATTCAGATTTTCATTGTTTACAATCTCTCTATCAAAATAATCCTTCTGGCTAATGATTCCCTGTTCTGCTGAGTTTGTAAACGGCTCTGAAAATTCATTATTTTTATTCTTCTCTGATACTTTATCGGCAATCTCATTTAACTTACGCTGTTCCCAAACATATGGATTATATTCTTTCTCTCACCATCATCAAAGCGTAACCAAGTAGATTTTGACCTTGCCATTTCGTCCAATCAAGCCGGTCTGGGTCATGCATTGATAAACCAGTCCCCCATATCCGATCTTTCACTGCACACTCTGCCAGAATTGCTTTTCCCGTTTTTTTCAATTTTTCCCGCAATTCAGGATTTTGTGAAAACTTCGCCAAGAGTCCCTCATAAACAATAATCTGTCGAACACCATTCCACATATTATCGTCATATCCAGTCACATTCCTTCCTAAATCCTTGATTTTTGCACAGTCCTCCGTAGCAAGAATCTGCTTTGCAACCTTATCATCCTTAAAGCATACTGCCTTACTGTACATCATATACTGTTCCATTGAAGAATAACCAATACCATTAATAGAAAACTTAGATGGATACCAGTTACTCAGGTATCCATTTTCTTCATATTCGTTATGAAAACAAACAATTGTCATTATACCACCCCAACTTTTTTCACTGCCAAATCAAGCTCCAGGTCATGAAGTCCTGCATAAGCTTTTTTCAAAAAGGAAACCGGAATTTTTCTAACCAACTCCGCACTCGGTAAGTTATAATACCACTGATAATAGGCATAGAATTCACCAATCCAAAATGGCATGAATCCTTCCATCGCATTGCCATCTCTCAAATGATAGTTTTCTGTCTTATTAAAATAATTCCAAAGTTCCTTTGCATCCATCGTATTGACATAAGCTTGGGCTTCATCAATACTTTTTCTTGTTTTGCTTGCCATATAAGTATTGATAAATTCCTCCGTATCCTTATCAGGATACATCTGTGCAACAAAATCAAAGAGCTTTCCTTGATTTTCTACCACATCATTTAAATACTCCTCTGCATATGCCCGCATTATCATCACCTCAAAATAAAGTACTGAATACTTTTGTAACCTTATTTGCATCAGAGTCAACAAGATCACGCATATTTTTTCTAGCCATCACGTCTCTCTGATTATATCTATCATTAAACTCAGCATATGGAACAATACGCAAGTCATCGCTCTTCTCCGTCAGATTCGCATACGCTTTTTCTGATTTGATGCAATACTGGATTCCCAAACCACCCAGTGAAAGAAGTTCTTCAAGAATATCGATATCAATATTATCCCGAACAAACTCCTTCGCAATATAAAAATAAGACGCATTTGCTCTCCACCCTCGAATAACGTCATATTCGTTTGTATCTACTCCGTATTTTTCAATAAACTTTGCTGCAAGCATGCGATATCGTTTAGAATCCGCTGCATCCCTATGCTTCATCAATTCAGCAAGCCATGAAAGTACATCCTTCTGCTGAAAATCTAAAATTTTTAATCCATCTGCTTCAAGTTCATACTTGTGAACCCAGCCATTTATTTCATTTGGGCGGCAAACCGCCCACTCCTTAGCAAGTTCAATACTTTCCGTGAGATAAAAACCTTTTCCATAATCGTGTTTTTCATCCCCACCACCGTATTTCGGCACAACAACCCGATCCGGAGTCCCGTGATAAAGAATTATTTTTCCCATTTTCTACGTTTCTCCCTTATACAAACATCTTTCCAAGCATAAATCTCTTGATATTTTGGAAATTTTCTAACTCTCGCTGGTGAAGAGTGATGAGGTGGTCGAGGTTGCTAAAATACCATCCAATTCGCTGTTGTTCCTCTTTTGTAGGAAACCAATTTTCTAACTTTACCAGCTTATTTACCGCTAATCCTGGCTGTGCGGATTGGTCTGAATACTGTCCTAAATTCATTGTATCCAACATGTAATATAAGAACATGGTATCATTATTTTCATCAGCTTTTACGACTACCGCATGTTCAGTAAAATAAGCCTTTCCAACAGAATAATTCATATTTCCGCATAAAGCTCCCTGCCGACCAATTAACGCATATTCGCCATCATGATTGTATGTCGAAGTATACCCTCTTAAACCATTCCCACCATAGACTGGATAATCACCTGTTATATCTATCTCATCTGCCTTCAAAGAGGTTCCACTTTTGAATTCTTGAGCAACATCTCCCAACTTACGCTGTTCCCAATCATCAGTAAATCCTGAAAATCGAATTTCTGGAACTTTTTCCCCATTTTGCGGAAACATTTTTTGAAGCAAATATTTTTTCAGTCTTTTTGTTTCATCACACTTTCGCTGGTGAAGAGTGATGAGGTTGTCAATCCCATCTAAAAGGTTTCCTATTTTTCTTTGTTCTTCAACATTGGGAACAGGTATTTTCATATCAGAAATCATCTCTAACCTGACAGAATCGACAGATGTTTTTGCAGTCATTGCCATTACTCGTTTATAAAACAACTTAGAAAATGTATGATAAAAATAATGTGCATTCAATTCGTCTGAAAAGCCATACATCCTGTAACAACGCTGATGTAAGTCATATTTACCGTTCACATAGTGAAATACTTTTCCAGTACCAACTCCATCTCCAACAGTAATAACTGCTTCTTCATCATATAAATACTTTGTACTTCTTTCTATAATTGGTGAGCGCACATAGAATGGGTACTCTCCATCTTCAACCTTGTCTTGAGTATTGCTTTTTCCGGTTGATATAGAGCATAGCTCAGAAACCTTACGCTGTTCCCAAACATATGGATTATATTCTTTCTCTCACCATCATCAAAGCGTAACCAAGTAGATTTTGACCTTGCCATTTCGTCCAATCAAGCCGGTCTGGGTCATGCATTGATAAACCAGTCCCCCATATCCGATCTTTCACTGCACACTCTGCCAGAATTGCTTTTCCCGTTTTTTTCAATTTTTCCCGCAATTCAGGATTTTGTGAAAACTTCGCCAAGAGTCCCTCATAAACAATAATCTGTCGAACACCATTCCACATATTATCGTCATATCCAGTCACATTCCTTCCTAAATCCTTGATTTTTGCACAGTCCTCCGTAGCAAGAATCTGCTTTGCAACCTTATCATCCTTAAAGCATACTGCCTTACTGTACATCATATACTGTTCCATTGAAGAATAACCAATACCATTAATAGAAAACTTAGATGGATACCAGTTACTCAGGTATCCATTTTCTTCATATTCGTTATGAAAACAAACAATTGTCATTATACCACCCCAACTTTTTTCACTGCCAAATCAAGCTCCAGGTCATGAAGTCCTGCATAAGCTTTTTTCAAAAAGGAAACCGGAATTTTTCTAACCAACTCCGCACTCGGTAAGTTATAATACCACTGATAATAGGCATAGAATTCACCAATCCAAAATGGCATGAATCCTTCCATCGCATTGCCATCTCTCAAATGATAGTTTTCTGTCTTATTAAAATAATTCCAAAGTTCCTTTGCATCCATCGTATTGACATAAGCTTGGGCTTCATCAATACTTTTTCTTGTTTTGCTTGCCATATAAGTATTGATAAATTCCTCCGTATCCTTATCAGGATACATCTGTGCAACAAAATCAAAGAGCTTTCCTTGATTTTCTACCACATCATTTAAATACTCCTCTGCATATGCCCGCATTATCATCACCTCAAAATAAAGTACTGAATACTTTTGTAACCTTATTTGCATCAGAGTCAACAAGATCACGCATATTTTTTCTAGCCATCACGTCTCTCTGATTATATCTATCATTAAACTCAGCATATGGAACAATACGCAAGTCATCGCTCTTCTCCGTCAGATTCGCATACGCTTTTTCTGATTTGATGCAATACTGGATTCCCAAACCACCCAGTGAAAGAAGTTCTTCAAGAATATCGATATCAATATTATCCCGAACAAACTCCTTCGCAATATAAAAATAAGACGCATTTGCTCTCCACCCTCGAATAACGTCATATTCGTTTGTATCTACTCCGTATTTTTCAATAAACTTTGCTGCAAGCATGCGATATCGTTTAGAATCCGCTGCATCCCTATGCTTCATCAATTCAGCAAGCCATGAAAGTACATCCTTCTGCTGAAAATCTAAAATTTTTAATCCATCTGCTTCAAGTTCATACTTGTGAACCCAGCCATTTATTTCATTTGGGCGGCAAACCGCCCACTCCTTAGCAAGTTCAATACTTTCCGTGAGATAAAAACCTTTTCCATAATCGTGTTTTTCATCCCCACCACCGTATTTCGGCACAACAACCCGATCCGGAGTCCCGTGATAAAGAATTATTTTTCCCATTTTCTACGTTTCTCCCTTATACAAACATCTTTCCAAGCATAAATCTCTTGATATTTTGGAAATTTTCTAACTCTCGCTGGTGAAGAGTGATGAGGTGGTCGAGGTTGCTAAAATACCATCCAATTCGCTGTTGTTCCTCTTTTGTAGGAAACCAATTTTCTAACTTTACCAGCTTATTTACCGCTAATCCTGGCTGTGCGGATTGGTCTGAATACTGTCCTAAATTCATTGTATCCAACATGTAATATAAGAACATGGTATCATTATTTTCATCAGCTTTTACGACTACCGCATGTTCAGTAAAATAAGCCTTTCCAACAGAATAATTCATATTTCCGCATAAAGCTCCCTGCCGACCAATTAACGCATATTCGCCATCATGATTGTATGTCGAAGTATACCCTCTTAAACCATTCCCACCATAGACTGGATAATCACCTGTTATATCTATCTCATCTGCCTTCAAAGAGGTTCCACTTTTGAATTCTTGAGCAACATCTCCCAACTTACGCTGTTCCCAATCATCAGTAAATCCTGAAAATCGAATTTCTGGAACTTTTTCCCCATTTTGCGGAAACATTTTTTGAAGCAAATATTTTTTCAGTCTTTTTGTTTCATCACACTTTCGCTGGTGAAGAGTGATGAGGTTGTCAATCCCATCTAAAAGGTTTCCTATTTTTCTTTGTTCTTCAACATTGGGAACAGGTATTTTCATATCAGAAATCATCTCTAACCTGACAGAATCGACAGATGTTTTTGCAGTCATTGCCATTACTCGTTTATAAAACAACTTAGAAAATGTATGATAAAAATAATGTGCATTCAATTCGTCTGAAAAGCCATACATCCTGTAACAACGCTGATGTAAGTCATATTTACCGTTCACATAGTGAAATACTTTTCCAGTACCAACTCCATCTCCAACAGTAATAACTGCTTCTTCATCATATAAATACTTTGTACTTCTTTCTATAATTGGTGAGCGCACATAGAATGGGTACTCTCCATCTTCAACCTTGTCTTGAGTATTGCTTTTTCCGGTTGATATAGAGCATAGCTCAGAAACCTTACGCTGTTCCCAATCATCCTGATATCCTTTAAATCTAATTATAGGTTTTGCCATATCCATTACCTCTCCATCCTTCCAATCAGCTTATTTAATGAAGACATAATAGCCTCATCTGATGATGTCAGCTCTTTTAAAAGGGATACAAATTCTCCATGCACCTGTTTCAGCTCATCATCTGTTTTTTCCAGATCTTTTAAAAGTGCATCAAGATCGACTTCTTCTTCTTTCTCAAAATTATCAACATATCGCGGGATATTCAGATTGAAATCATTTTTTTCGATCTCATCAAAGCTTGCTAAAACTGCTTCTCCTTCTACAGTTTCTCTCTTGCTATACAATGCAAGCACTTCGTCAATATGGGCATCCGTCATCTCGTTTTGTTTTTTGCCTTTATTAAAATTCTTAGAGGCATCAATAAACAGTACATCCCGTCCATCTCTGTGTTTCTTTAACACAATAATACAAGTCGGAATGGACGTATTATAAAATAAGTTTGCCGGAAGACCGATTACCGCGTAAATATTGCCGGAGCGCAACAATTTCTCTCTGATTTTTCCCTCTGCTGCTCCTCTGAAAAGGACGCCATGCGGAAGCACAATTGCCATTGTCCCACTGCTTTTCAGATGATACAATCCATGCAGTAAAAAAGCATAATCTGCTTTTGATTTTGGTGCCAGTACACCATAATCACTGAAACGCTCATCCTGTAAAAATCCTGCCGCTGCGCTCCATTTTGCAGAATAGGGCGGATTCATAAGAACCATATCAAAATCCGTTTCTTCTCCAGTCGGCCAGTCTCCATCCAGTGTATCACCGTTTCTAAGCTTTTGGTTCTCCGCTGCAACTCCATGTAAAAACATGTTCATTCTTGCCAAATTATATGTCGATGTATTCAATTCCTGTCCGTAATACTTAATATACTTTGGCTTATCCGCATACTTTTTTGCATTTAATAGGAGCGATCCTGATCCCATACACGGATCATATACAGACAGTCCAATCTTATCTTCCTGTCCCGAAATAGCGATTCGTGTCAGGATTTTCGATACAGCTTGGGGCGTATAAAATTCTCCTGCTTTCTTTCCAGTTTCAGATGCAAACTGCCCAATCAGATATTCATATGCATTCCCAAGTATTTCTGCATCTGAATTCAGTAAATCAGCTTTATCAATTTCTTTTATAAGACTGGCAACTGTATCGCTCTGTTTCTGATCTCCTGTACCTAATCGATTGGAATATAAATCAATATCAGCAAACAAATCAGCAAAAATAGGATCACTCTGCTCAATATTGTTGAAGCCTTTTTGCAACTGCTCCCGGTTAAAAGAATTATTTCTTGCTTCCTCTGCAAAATGCGTATATGTAAGTTCTGGTTCCATCACATAATGGCATTCTTCTGCAAGCTGTTTTTTTAATTCTTCTGAACTTTCTTCGTCATTCAGTGCCTCTTTGTATGCCTCTACTGCATCCTTCAGTGTAGATGGTTTTTCATCGTAAAGCAGATCATATACCTTGATCAGGAAGGAATCAGAAAGATATTTATAAAACACTATCCCCAGCAGATAATCTTTATACTCATTTGCGTCCATTTTTGAACGTAAGATGTCTGCCCCACTCCATAATACACTAATCAGATCTTTACTATTTTCAATTTCTGTCATTTTCTTTCCCTCACATTCGTTTTATCTCTCAAACATTTTACTTTTTATGATGCCAAAGTCGAAAGAGCTAAGCTCACTTGAGCTTCCTCATAGATAAGTGAAAGTCTTTTTATCCGACATCTTTTTATCATTGTAGCACATTCCCTGTTCCTTGTCAGGAAACAAAAATGCAGTGCTGTATAACACACTGCATTTTTGCTTTCCAAAATACATTTTTACTTTTCCACGATCACCGGTGCAGACAAAATACCGACCTTCTGCAGCACATATTCCTCCGACCAGCCATCATCCTGGGTGCGCCAGCTGCCGGGATTCAGGAATCTGTCATCCTCTCCAACCATATGGACTGCGCCAAAGGTATTGACGCGGTTTCCAAACAGCACCAGATCGATCGAATCAGCCTGTCCAACTTCCAGATCATAGGGTGCAAATGTCGTTTCACCCAACCGTTTTCCATCCTTTTCAACTGCAACGAGTGCGCCACGATAATGAGGAATATGTACAACAGCGCCATTTGCTCCGATCGATACCGGCAGATGATAGGTAATATTTCCACCATAAAAAGGAAGTCCCTGGGGTACGATATCCCCAAAGCTTAACGCTCTGACAGGTGCTGTCACAACACCGGCTCTGCCTTCGATACGCACGCCAAAATCACCCAGCAGATAGCACCATTCCAGACCAATTCTGTGCGTGAAAGGAACTGTCGCTTCCACTATATTTGTGCCTTTCTGAAGTGTGCCGATTTCGATCGTCCCGATGCAGTGATCCGTATACCAGCCGGACACCTTTTCGTTCACTGTTTTCCCATTCAGTTTTACAGATGCATGCTCCGCTTCCTCCAGCGCCAAACGTACCGGTACTTCCACTTCACTTTCTATCGTAAAGCGAAGTGTCGCAAAATGTTCCGTCTTTTCCTCCGGCAATACCCATGGCTGGGCAACTTCTCCGCCGCGCGCCGGGAAACCGAGCTGACTGCGCAGGACATTGTCTGCCCGCAGCAGCTCCTGTGCAGGCTGATATGCTCCGTCGTCCATACAAAATTCCGCACGATCCAAAAGAAGAACGTTCGGCTCACTTAAAGTAACAGCAACACGATTCGGAAGGGCTTTCGGCGCTGCGCCGGACGCAAGGAGCTGTTCCCGGAGGGCTGCAGCTAAAGCAGAATCGCCGCATGCTGCGCAGCTTTCTGCCGTGCTGGATGCGCCAGATACCGCCTGCATCGCGCCAGGCACGCCAGTTGCTTGTGTTGCATCGTTCGCATCAGCCGCCTGCACGCTGCCGCTCGTCTCGCCCACCGGCATCAGCTTTAACAGCAAGCTGCTCTGATTATAAAAGATATGATTTACAACCGTCTGCGCCCCTCTTTTTGCTGTCTTCACATCCCGGATTCTTCCGGTCATGGTATCGTATTCTTTCACCGTGAACCTGCCGTTTAACACGATGTTCACAGGATCCTTTTTCACAAAATCCGGATTTCCTGCAGGCTCTCCCACTGCAATAAACAGCCAGCTGCAGTCCTGATCTATGCGCAGCTGATAGATGTAATGGTTTGTCAGGCTGCCCGTCTCATTTTCCAGGCGCAGTGTGCGATACGGCTCAACCGCTTCCAAAAGCGCCGCTTTTTCAAAGACGATCTGGCTGGACAGTGCTGCAAGCTCTGCTCCATCGTTACCGGGCACTGCATCGGTCATAGTCGGTGCTTCTCCCATCAGGATCAGCTTACCGCCCGCTCTTGCAAAGGTTTTCAAACGTTCTATTGTCGTACTGCGCAGCGTTTCACAGCCGGGAATGATAACAGCATCATAGGACATTGCACCGACCTTCAGCGGGTTTCCTGCTTCCGTACACAAATCAGGCAGAAGCGATTCATCCAGAAAGTCAAAGTCACAGCTGCCAAACAACAGCCAGCGGGTCACATTCTGGAACCGTTCCTCCATCTGCTCCCGGATCGATCCGGTCTGGGACTCCGGTCCCCAGTGAAGCCAGTAGCTTTCGATTGGATGGATGACGCCGACACGCACAGCTGCCTTCCCACGTGTCATGGCTGTGTTTACTCTTGCAAAATGATCTTCAACTGTTTTATATTCCTTACACCACGGCGACTGATAATTGATGCTCGCCGGATAATCACGCTTTGCCTCTCCCTTCATAGAAACCCAGGACAGATGCGGCACACGCAGTGTAATGCCCAGCGCCGCCTGCCAGTCTCCCTGCAGCTTATGGCGTCTGAAATCAAAGCTCCAGCTCGTTACACCATAAAGCTCGCTCATTACGCCTTCACGCCCAAACTGATGAGATGCAGACTGTGCCTGCTTTGCCGTCGTGTATTCATGGCTGTCACACAGCATGTCGATACCGGGCAGTTCAAAGCTTCTGTACGCACGCATCGCCTCGCCCAGTGCTGCAGTCTGACTTCGCAGTGTGGGCTCTTCCATCATATGTCCGGTCAGCGCGATATTGTGCTTTTTGCACCATGCTCCAACATTGTCTGCAAACGCGCGGGTAAAACGCTCCGTCACATGATCATGATAATGATACCGGATCGTGGAAACGCTTCTGTCTGCTTTTTCCCAAATCAGCTCAGGGAGCTTTTCCAGAATATCCTCCTGATACATTTCCTGATAGGTCTGAGCAAAATCCTCTGTCCAGGGCAGGATCACATCCCGTTTTTCCTGCGGAAACTGCAAAAGTGTTTTATGAGAGAACTGCGGCTCATCCGTAAAGATCGTCGGCACAGTTTTTCCAAACTCGTCCCCGATCTCCTTTGCATAAGCCTCATGGGTGATTTCCAGGAAACGATCCATTGCCGCTTTGTCCAGCGTATTTACATAGGTCTGATGGTTGTACCAGGTGCTCGGCAGCGGGCGTTCCAGATAAGCGTACCAGCAGGTTCCCTGGGGCTGCATCCCTTCCTCCAGTTTTTTACCGGAAACCAGATAACCCTTTTCATCCAGAACGACATCATAAACCTCAAGCAGCCTGCCGTTTAAGGTTCTTGCTGCTCTCGCACTGGAATCTGTCTGCATCTGTGCCTCTTCCCCTGCTTCATAAGGCTTGTTTGTAAACAGAAGATACTGCGCACGGTATTTTTCCTCCTTCGTCACAAGACCTCCCGCAAATCCGGATGGCCAACGATCCTCATCATACAAATAAACCTGTAGGTTTTCCTGCTTTGCTTTTGCCAGGCAGCCCTTGATCCGATCCATAAATTCCTCGCTTAAATACGGTGTTTCCAGACCGGTACGCGGATGCAGATGTGCACCGCCAAAGCCCATCGACTTTAAGACCTCCATCTGTCTGTCGAGCTCTTTTTGATCCAGCATCGTATTCCACGCCCAAAAGGGAGCTCCCCTATACTCCGCTGTGGGCTGCTTAAACAAGCTGTCTTCCAGTTTCTCTGCCTGATTCTTTTTGTACAGCATTTAAACGCTCCTCCTCTTATATTTTCCCCTTTATCTTTATCGCTTATTTCTGCTGCATTTTTCTGATCGCTTCCAAAATGGCAACATACGCTGCTTCCGGACTGCCACAGGAAGAAACTGCGCATTCCATCGGACATAATCCGGTATTTTGACGATTTCGGATATTCTCTGTCAGTTCGTCTGCTTCTGCAGGTATGTTGTATTCCGCCAAAAGCTCTTTCGCACCCCTGCTCATCACAGGTGCATACACCCCGGCTGCTCCAAGCTTCACATATAAAAATGCTGCCGCGCGTCCGACGATTTTATCCGCCGCGTAAAATCCGTTCAAATCCTTCCCCTCCCGGATGCGTGTCAGCAGCGGACGCAGACCTGCTTCCTTACTCGTCAAAAGCTCGTTGTCCCTGCACCAGACACAGGTATAATTTCCCTGTGCAAAAGTTTCCTTTGCTTTCTTCATTGCCTGATTCATCTCTGCTGTTCCTCCCCTGCCTCTTTGCTCAAGAGGCATACCATTTCGATATGTGCGTCATTGTCCAAACTCAAGCTCATATCTTCCGCAATGATTGGAGCTTGAGCTGGTTTTCCGTATCCTCGATTTTATCATACATCTTGTAAAGCCGGTCATCAAGGTCTGCTTAGCGTTTCATGTAGTGCTTATCATCCGGGTCGAGGGAATCAATCTCCTCCATCAGTCGTGCCTTTACGGAATAACTCTGCCGAAGCTGCTTTTCATGCGCCGCGATCTCCTGCTCAATGGCAGAGATATCCACCTTCATGCTGATCTTTTCCTGCATCATGGCGGCGAACTTCGGATTGCTTACCAGCTTTACGATAACCTCTACAACAATGCTGTCCGGCAGCTCTTCATTTTTTCTCAGGGTGTTGCGGTAAAGCGCACTGGTGTACTGGGTACCACGATCGTAGTGAGGCACTGCACCTCGAATAAGCGTTACAGCGGCTTTTGAAAAATCTGTATTGATTTTTCTGCGCGAGGTGCTATAATCGGTATATACCGAAAACAGAAGGAGGAAAGCGCCCATGCCAAGACCGCCGCGGTGCCGTCGTATTTGTGGCGCACCACAAGTTGATACCTTCTGCCCCAACGGGTGTGAAGATACCGAGCCGATCCTGTTGACGCTGGACGAATACGAGGTTATTCGGTTGGTTGACTTGGAGCAGCAAACCCACGAGCAATGTGCCGCACAAATGGATATTTCCCGCTCTACCGTGCAGGAGATTTACGAAAGCGCACGGCGCAAAATCGCAGCGTGCCTTGTCCATGGGAAGCCGCTGCACATCACCGGAGGTAACTACCGCATCTGCGGAGGACAGGAGGCAGCCCACTGCGGCCGCTACTGCCGTATGCAGAGAGCTAACCCAGAAAAATCCAACAAAAATTGTAAAGGAGATTCCATTATGAAAATTGCAGTTACCTATGAAAACGGTCAAATTTTTCAGCATTTCGGCCACACTGAACAGTTCAAGCTTTATGAAGCTGCAGACGGCAAAGTTATCCATGCGGAAGTGCTTGACACCAACGGCAGCGGTCACGGCGCACTGGCAGGCTTCCTGATGCAGCACGGTGTGGACACTTTGATCTGCGGAGGCATCGGCGGCGGTGCGCAGGCAGCTCTGGCCGAAGCGGGGATCAAGCTCTATGGCGGTGTCAGCGGGGAGGCTGATGCGGCGGTAAACGCATTGCTCAGCGGAAATCTTGGCTACAATCCCAATGTTCACTGTGACCACCATGACCATGCGCACGGCGAGGCTGGTCACACCTGCGGTGACCACGGCTGCGGTAAGCATAGCTGCCATTGATATGGAACGCACACTGACACAGCTTCCGTTCTGGTCATCCTTGGCTGAACACGAAATGGAGACGCTGCGCCGAAGTGCCTTTGTCCGCCATTATGAAAAAGGGGCGTTCGTACACAGCAGCGACAACGAATGTCTTGGAATGATGTTCGTCCTTTCCGGCGAGATCCGCACCTATCTTCTCTCCGAGGAGGGGCGGGAGGTAACGCTGTTCCGCCTGTATCCGGGCGAACTATGCGTGCTTT
>ERZ1027068.2-NODE-2-length-135355-cov-15.747701_pt1 | contig 135355 bp, 102 predicted proteins | sample MGYA00519420_ERZ1027068 | MGnify/ENA primary metagenome ERZ1027068 (study PRJEB26926, sample SAMN06164835) | human gut metagenome | biome: ENVO:00009003; feature: ENVO:2100002; material: ENVO:00002003 | host: Homo sapiens | place: USA | collected 2012 ...
GATGCAGCGTAGTCTCGTGGGCTCGGAGATGTGTATAAGAGACAGGTATATTTTCTGTGCCAGCACCACAACAAGGCTCACGCACAGGTACAGGGTGGGAAGTCCGCCCAGAATTCCCATTCCCCCAAGCATAATCGCACCAAAAATCTGACTCATTTTTTCTTTACCCCGCTTTCTGCAGATTCTCTCCGTAACGCTTTTTTGCGTGTCCGGGATTTCAAAAAGCATCATACCAAACCAGCTTTTTTTCTTCCATAGATTCGACACACCCTTAACATCTGCTTAGCTTTCTGCAGGCTTTCTTAGCGGCTTCTGAACAATCAGTTTCCCGATTATTTTTCTGTACATAAACCGTTCACAAAGTTTTCATCTTTCGGTCAGACTCCTGTCACATCTGACTTGTATGATAAGAGCATAGATAAAGAAAAACTTTTTCTGAAATACTTCTTTTTCATACCAGCCGGCAGGAGCACACCTGCCGGCCCTCCTTTTGTTATTCCATCGACAGTCACATAAAAAAGAATGTGCCTTGGCACATTCTCGCGGAGTTTTTTTGTCGTATGGAAACGAAGTTTCCTATACGACAAAAAAAGCCGTGTGTCCGGCACAGCATCTTTCGATGCCTGCCAAAACACACGGCTTTTTTATTCATAACAATAGAATGTTCGCGGAGCGTGCATTCTATTGTTGCAGCTGCAGGATAGAGGTTTTCTCTTATTCGCCGCCTTTTTCAAATCATTTCGAAGTTGTTCTCAGTATGAATTATGCTTCAGATTTTCAGTAAAGAATCCCGTATCTTACAGGAAAATGTATTTCAAAATAAACAGCACTGCCAGTACCCACATCAGAGGGGTAATCTTTTTTGCCTTACCAGCTACCGCATTCAGTACAACGAAGGAAATAACGCCGAACGAAATACCTTCGGAAATAGAATACATGAAGGGCATTGCAAAAATGCAGATGAATGCAGGAATTGCTTCCAGCATATCGCTCCAGTTGATCTTCGCTACAGACTGCATCATGAAGAAACCAACAACGATCAGTGCAGGTGCGGTTGCAAAGGAAGGAATTGCAAGGAAGATCGGAGAGAAGAACAGTGCCAGGATGAACAGTAAACCGGAAACAATAGAGGTCAGACCTGTTCTGCCGCCTTCTGCAATACCGGAAGAAGACTCTACAAAAGTAGTGATGGTAGAGGTACCCAGGCATGCACCAACGGTTGTACCTACAGCGTCAGCCATCAGAGCGCCTTTGATGCCAGGCAGCTTGCCTTCTTTGTCCAGCATGTTTGCTTTTGTCGCACATCCGATCAGAGTTCCCAGTGTGTCGAAAATATCAACAAACAGGAATGCAAATACTACAACAACAAAGTTCAGAGATGCAATTGCAGAGAAATCCATCTTGAACAGGGTCGGTGCAACAGATGCAGGTGCGGAAATGATGCCGCTGGGGATCAGGCTGTAGAAACCAGCTTCTGCATTCGGAACATACAAGCCTGTCAGCTGACAGATAATACCCAGTACCCATGTGATCAGGATACCCAGCAGAATGTTGCCCTTTACGTTCTTGATTACCAGGAAGGCTGTAATCAGCAGACCGATCAGTGCCAGTACCACGGTAATGCCTTCGGACTGGAAGGTGCCTGCTTTTACAGAGCCATTAAAGGAGAACAGACCTACCAGTGTGGAACCATCCACTACGATATGTGCGTTCTGCAGACCAATAAAGGTGATGAACAGACCAATACCAACAGATACTGCAACCTTCAGGCTCGCAGGAATCGCATTAAAGATTGCTTCACGCACATTTGTCAGGGACAGGATAATAAAGATAATACCCTCAACAAATACTGCAGTCAGAGCAACTTCCCAGCTGTAACCCATGCCCAGGACAACCGTATAGGCGAAGTAAGCATTCAGACCCATACCAGCGGAAAGTACGAAGGGCAGGTTGGCAAACAGCGCCATACAGAAAGAGCCGATTGCAGATGCCAGCGCAGTTGCTGTAAAAATAGCACCTGTATCCATTCCGGTTGCGCCGAGGATGCTCGGGTTAACCGCAAGGATATACGCCATGGTCATGAAAGTTGTGAGACCGGCGATGACTTCTGTCTTCACGTCGGTGCCGTGTTCTTTCAGTTTAAAAAAGTTTTCCATCGTTTATCTCCTCCTCATACTGATAACAAACAAGTCCAGTGTAACACAGTTTTCCGGATTTGGCTTTCCCTTTTTCATTTTTTTTTAAATTTTACCGAAAGCTGCATTATCACGTGATCCACATAGTTTCCTCGCGCCATTCGCAAAAGCGCATCTTCGATGCTTTTCGCTGCGCTACAACGCAGCTCCTTTGTGTCATAGGGGAGAAGCCTGCTATTCCTCATGCGCCAGTCCCTCCATTTCTTCGTAAAGCTGCTGTATGGCTTTTCGGATATGGTAGCCTGTTGCGCTGCGGCTGCGTCCGTACCGTCTGCCGATTTCATGCTGCGGCAGACGCTTGAAAAAGGACAGGTAGAGCATTTCCCGATCCTGTGCTGGCAGACGGGAGAAGGCTTCCGCAAGTAAGCCATTGTCAAACAGGATGGTATCGCCGCATAGGATAAGTGTATATTGCTCGTCCGGCTCCGGTGCTATGAAATATTCATCTGTCGTGCCTAAAGGGTAGTGCTTTTCTTCTGTGATGTAGTCAAGGGATATTTCTCTTTTGTGCTTCCTGCTCCATGTCCTTAACGCTGTGTAGCTGGCGTTGCGGATAACGACTTTACAAAAAGCGTGGAATGTGTACTCGATATGCTCTTTGTATTCTTCTGTGCAAGTCATAGAAATTCCCCCTTTCCTCCACAAAGGGCTGTGGCTGGTTGACAGTTGCTTTTTATGATGTGAGGGGCGGCAGCACTTTAGGCTGTCGCTCCTTGACTGCCTAACTGCAAAACCGGGCGGGGCTGTCAACGGCGGCTCTGTAAGAGCCGTTCATCTTGCCGTTGACTGGCTCGACTGGGTTTGCTATTCTTTAAGTGCTGTCTGTAAGTCGTTTGTAAAAATATCATCTCCCGGCGCACAATCATTTTCTACCAAAGTAGCGGCATAAAAAATTTCATTGTCCTGCCTTTCAAAAATAAGAAATGTGGAGTTAGCATATTCTGGTCTAACCCAACCGTTTTCGTCCATAGTCATTCCGCCCGTCAATGTTACTTTTTGAGGATTTTCTGCTTTACATTCGTAATCCATTTGATAAACATCAAATGTTTTCCCGTTCAAATCCTCATAAGTGTATGCAAGTTCTAAAAAACCAATTTTCCAATCTTGATATTGTCCGGTTTCCATTTTTTTGACTGCAAATTCCGTGGCTGTCTCTTGTACAATTTCTGGTACATTAACATCTTCTGCTATATTTCCTTGACGGGTTTCCAGCTCATTATTAGTTACTACCTCTGCCTTGCCAGCGTCCGACGCACCATAAGAGAAATTTACTATGGTAGCATTACTGTATTTTTCAAAAGCTGCATAGTATTCTTCTTCTGTAATTACCTTTGTTTCGTCCCCTTTTTTCATGGTATAAGCAGCATTTCCACTTTTGTCAAATTGCTCATAAATCCCCTCTGCCAGTCTGATCAAGCCGGATTTTTCAATTTCAAAACGCTGCATATCGTGACTGGAAGCAGCATAAATACCTGTTTCATCATAGGCAATAGGATATGCTGTTCCCATACTTTCTATTGTTCCTATGTTTCTAACTTCCTTATCTATCAAATAATATACATCACAATTAAGTGCTGCCTGATTTCCCAAACCGTCATTATATACTTGTGAGGTAACGAGCAAAACCGGTAAAGAAGCATTTGTATCAATAATTGCAAAAAGCTCATTATCTTCCAATCCTCCGACGGTTTCTCCATAAATAGCAGCGTTTTCACTACCTTTTTCCCCACACGCACATAAAGAAAAGATTAACACACATAAAGCCATATATGAAATAAACTTCTTTGTCTTATACATATTTTCAGTCTCCTTTTTTTCTTCTTTCAATGGTATAATTTATGAACAGTATCACTCCGATTGCTGCCGCAATAATAGACGGTATCATTAACCGCATATAATCAATAGGGGCATTTTCGTATTGTCCTGTAACGATATATCGATATAGCATATATTGGGTACTAAATGTTGTGCTTTGTAGCGCGATTACATAGGCGAAATTTAATATGCTAACCATAATAAAAATCAGTCCACTAATTAGCAACAGTGTCATTTTTCTGTTATGAAGATTTATTTTCATCAAATCTTCTAAAGTTATTTGCTCATCAGTTTTGTTTGCCACACCGGCTTCTCCTTCCTTTAGCAAATCATCTAATGACACATGAAAAATTCTGCTTATTTTAACGATACTTTCTAAATCAGGGGAAGTGCTGTCTGACTCCCATTTGGAAATAGTCTGTCTGGACACGTTAAGTTTTTCTGCTAATTGTTCTTGTGTCATTCCCGAAAGTTTCCTTAATTGGTTGATTTTATTTCCAATTTCCATTTTGTGTCCTCCTTTAAGAACAATTTTAAATAAAATAAACAATTTTTTCTATCAACATTGCTTTACATTTGCGCTCAAAATAATAACATTTATGAAATTACTTGTTTTTCTGCGCTTTAAGTGTTCATGTAAAGACATTTAAAATTATATCATTTATTCTAGGCTTTTCTACCATAATCATTAAATACAAGGAGTGTATAACTTGTCCCTTTGCTGTATGGAATAGTTTTGGGGCTGGTAGTCTATCTCTTGTTTTTCGTTTCTGCTTCTTTACAGTACATGAGCATTTGCTCATGAATTGGCGCTCTCTTCGCAGCTTTCTGGTTACAGATTCTCATGCAAGCATAGAATCTGTAACCAGAAAGCTGCGAGTAAACTGGTAAAACAAAAACGCTCCGGATTTCTCCGAAGCGTTCCAATCATAGCGAGAGGGGGATTCGAACCCTCGACACTGCGGGTATGAACCGCATGCTCTAGCCAACTGAGCTATCTCGCCATAAAATAGATATGGGGCCTATAGGGCTCGAACCTATGACCCTCTGCTTGTAAGGCAGATGCTCTCCCAGCTGAGCTAAGACCCCATAATTTCTGTTGCAGGTGCATCATCTGCAACCGACTTTGTTAGTATACAAAACAATGCAGAATTTGTCAACAGTTATTTTCAAGTTTTTATTCTGTTACTTTTTATGGAACGGCTCAGTTCACCGCGTCATTGGCGCAGCTCCTTTTGCTTGTGAACTGATAAAACAAAACGCTCCGGATTTCTCCGAAGCGTTCCACCATAGCGAGAGGGGGATTCGAACCCTCGACACTGCGGGTATGAACCGCATGCTCTAGCCAACTGAGCTATCTCGCCATAAAATAGATATGGGGCCTATAGGGCTCGAACCTATGACCCTCTGCTTGTAAGGCAGATGCTCTCCCAGCTGAGCTAAGACCCCATAATTGTTTGTCGCTCTTCGCGACTGCTTGATTATAATATCAAAGGTTTCTGAAAAAGTCAATGGGGAATTTTATTTTTTTACAGTTCACTCGTAGCTTCCGCGGAAAGCCTCGCAGAGGCGATTCATGACAATAGAATGTTCGCGAAGCGCGCATTCTATTGTATTGCGAATGGCGCGGGTGAACTGTAACATTTTTACATCAGGAAGCATTTGTGAAGGGCAGCACCATCATAATTTCATCCGCATAGCTTCCGTCCGGGAGCTTGAAGGCATTGGGCATTCTGCCGACCTCCTGAAATCCCAGCTTCTGATATAAATGGAGTGCACTGCTGTTGTCCGAAAATACGCCGAGCTCCAGCTGTTCATAGCCAGCCTTGCGCGCCAGATCAATCGCGCCGTTTATGAGTACCGTTCCCAGCCCGGTATTCCAGTATTCCTGAACTACTGCAATTCCAAGGCTCGCCCGATGGCGCACCTTAAACCGTTCCCCGATGGGAAATATGCCCACATTTCCAACAACACTTCCATCCTGAGTCAGTGCCCCCAGCATAAATGTCTGCTTTGATTCTCTCGTATTCTGCAGAATTTTCCGCTCGTTCTCCAGCGTATAAACCGCTTCCTCCGGAAGACGCATCAGAAAATGGGTCTCCTGTGCTGTTTTCTGTAAGTAAACCAGCATAGCTTCTGCGTCTCCAGCATTCAGCTGCCGCACAAAAACCTCTCTTTTGTCCTTTAACACCAGCTTCCTTGCTGTCTCATAATACAGATCTGTTGTCATAGGTTTCCTCATTTCTGCGCACATTTTTTGCGCATGTCGAGTTTGTGTCAAGTACGCGCAGACACAAATCTCGCGATTGAAAAATTTTATTTTTCAATCTTTTCCTCCTGTCTGTGCTATGCACATAACGCAGAAAAAAGCATGCGCATGAGCTCCTCTACTGCCCTGCGTCCTGCGCTGCCAGTTCAATCAGACACTTCTGAAATTCTGTCAAAATCGCCCCATAGGGAACTGCCCAGCAGGTGCCATAGGTATCACCACCGGAAATACTCCCAACCCAAATCCCATTCTGCGTATAAACCGCGCCGCCGCTTGAACCGTAACTCGTTTCCGAATAAAACTGCAGCACATTCTGGCCCGGATTGTTCGGATAGATGACGGACAGCTGATCCAGAACGCCGATACAGCTGGCAGAACTCGGGCTGTCCAGAGAGCTCACGGCAACAAGTGCGTCGCCTGTTTTCATTCCAAGCGCGGGCGCGTCCGCTCCGGCTGCCGGGGTAATCCCGCCCAGCACTTCCTCCGGCAGCTGGCTGTATTCCACCGTCAGAAATCCTGTGTCTGTCTCGGTGCTGCGATACAGCACAGCAGCGCTGCATCTTGTTCCGTCCGGCAGAATCACTTCTGTATGGTTATGTTTTAAGCAATGCGCTGCTGTCGCAATATAAATTCTGCTGCCGTCCATCACCAGCACCACGCCGCTTCCGTCCGACCGGCGGATCAGTCCGAGTTCATCTACATCACTGTAATTGATCACGGATACGTTATGAGATTTCGTCATGACGCCGACCACATCTGCGACTGGCTGCAGCGCTTTGGAAACCGTCTGTACCTGCTCCTGTGAGGTGAGCCGATGCAGGTTCGCCGCTTTCGTCCCATATGCCGGCGCACCGTAGTCAGAGGTTTCTGTACTTTCCGCCTGCGCCGCAGGCTCTGCCGCTGCTGCCGTCATCGGTACAGAGCTTATCATCATCGAAATTGTAAGCAGCAAACCCGCCGCTGTTTTCCAGACATTCGTTTTTTGAATCATGAAAAGAACCCCTCCCCATTCTGCAGAAGTCATGCCCAAGGCAATCGTATACCAGGCATCCGGTTCTGTGCCCTCCTGCAAAATCTGACCAAGCTACTTCTTTTTCCCAATTGTCCTCTCTGCTGCCCTGCCTGTCAAGAAAAATTTGCTCTGTTGTGTTCCCATCCCAGCGAATTTGTTCCGGGCACTGCGTTCTTTCTTAAACTATCGCTTATTTTTGTTCGTCGAAGTCCACCAACAAATTGCTATTGAAGTTGAAAAATTTTTTAATTCCGCTATACTTACTGTTAGAAAACAGCTTATTTTATAATGAAAGAGGACATTTCATGCATACATCCAGAAAAAATCTATTCCTTTATCTTCCGATCCTGATTTTATTCCTGGCGTCGTTTATCTGGGTTTTGAAAGCGCCGGATCATTTTTCGTGGTCGGCGGATCTTTATCTGAGAAACGATGACACATCCGTCCTGTCCCAGCTTTTTTACAGCGACAATGACGAACTTTCGCAGGACAACTCCACTGACGGAACCCGGGACGGTAACATCGTCACCTTTTCTGGTCTGCCCGATCTGCGTAGTCTTACCTTATTTCGGTTTGACCCGACGAATACCCAGGAATCCTATCGCGTCACACACGTCGGCTTTTTTCTAAACGGAGAAGCTTTTTTCACAATGAATGCCGCCGATCTGGAAACCCAGGCTTTCCCCGTCAACGCCTCCTGGCAGTTAAACGGGGAAGAGCTCGTTTTCACACCGCAAAATCCCGACAGCAGCTTTTTGCTTTCTGCTGACAGTATCCGGGAGGCTGCCGAAAATGCGGCTGCAAAGCTCCACGTTTTATATGTGCGCCAGCGCTTTTTCCTTGCCCTGTCCATCGCGCTGCTGCTCTGTGTGCTTTTATTTTTCCGCAATGGTATCGCTTCTTATCTGAAAACGTTGTTCCTGCCGGACAACTCCGGGCACTTTGACTGGTTTGCCTTCATCAGCACGGCGGTGATTGCAGGTGCACTTCTCGTCGTCTGTATCATCGGTTTGTTTTCTGCCCTCGGTCTGCATCCCGACGAATGGGACGTCAAAGCCTGTCTGGATTACGGCATGACGCACTTTCTGCCGCCCGATATGCGGGATCCCGCTGTTGCTCAGACCTATAGCGGCTACGGTTACACCAAGCTGGAAAATTACACCTGGTACTTTTATCTTGCCGGAAAGATCGCCCTGCTTTTTAAAACGATGTTCTGCAGCCTTGCCTACTACCGCGTTCCGAACCTTTTGCTGTTTACTGCCCTCGCCTTTTATTTTGTCCGGAATATCCGTCAGAAAAACTGGCTCATGGTCGCACTCGGAATCTGCGTCCAGTCCTGGTACATTTTTTCCTATACGACGGCAGATGCGCTGGATTTTACCATCGCTTTCGCGATCACCTGCCTGCTGTGCAACCCGCAGAGTCTGCTTTATCGCACCGTAGAAAAGAAAAAATTATGCCGGAGAGATATTCCTGCTTTTCTTCTTTTAGGGCTTTTGTTTGGCAACATCGCCCTCGGAAAGCAGTGCTATCTCGCGATTCTGGCGCTGTCCTTCTTCGTCCTTTTGCTGCGGCTGATCTGGCAGAAAGACCCCTCACAGAAAAAAGTGCTCTGGCGTAATTATCTGATTATTGTGGGCGTTTTTCTCGCCGTCTTTGCATTCCGGGCTGGCTTTGACATCGCGCACTACGGTACGGAAAAATCCCAGGTCAAGGAAGCGGTCGCCATCCAGTACGCCGACTACGACAAAAATCCGTCTACCCCGACCGAAGAGCTGAACCCGTCCTGGCATATGTACAGCCGCGGCTATACGCTTCCTGATGTCTTTGCCGAAAACCCGGACTGGTTTGCCATGAGCTACAAGAGCTTTTGCGGACTTTTACAGGATCACGATACCGGCGCGTGGTACTACTGGTGCATGGGGCTGCTCTATCTTACACTGTTTGCAGGAATCGGAATCGCCACGTTCCGACAACCTGACAATCTGCAGGGCAAAATCCGTTTTGCTATCTGCACACTGCTGATGGTGGGTGAGCTTGCTGCATCCATTGTAAACTCCTGGCTAATCGAATCCATGGCCCAGGGACGCTATCTGCTGCCATGTATTCTGATCGCCGGATACCTTGCAAGCACCGTCCCGGAGCTGTTCCAGAAAAAAATCTACCGCACGCTGCTTAGTATCGCCGGAATTTTATCCGTCGGCTACTTTGGACTGGTCGGTATCCCGCTGTTTTTCTAAGCTCTGCAGAAAACTGCAGCACTGCCATTGGAGGAAACTATGATCTCACCGGAAATCATTCATGTGAATTATATCAAAAAGGAAGCGCAGACCGGAAGCTACTGCGGCATGCGATATCGGCTTTCCAAAGGAAAAAATGAAGAGGGGGACTGTATGGACGTCACGATCTGGCCGGAGCCTTTCTGCTTTGTCAAAACGCCCGCCGAGCAAAAGACAACAAAACAGTTTCCCCTGACCCAGGAGGGTTGTCTGGAAGCTGTCGCGTGGTTAAACGAACAACATAAAAGCCGCAGCTGGTAAAAACCAGCTGCGGCGTAGAATTTTATTCATGACAATAGAATGCTCGCAGAGCGTGCATTCTATTGTTTTTACATTCTGTCGGGTGCTGAGAAGCCCAGTACATCGATGCAGGTTTCCAGAACTTCTTTGGTCAGCTTCAGCAGTGCAATCCAGCCTGCCTGCTTCTTCCGATCCTCTTCTGCCAGAATCTTTGTCTCATGGTAAAACTTGTTGAACGCGTTCGCCAGATCATAAATGTACGCGCAGATCTTATGGGGCGCAGTTTCCTCACAGGCACTGTCCATCATTGCATTGAAGCTGCACAGCTGACGCATCAGATCTTTTTCGGAAGCGCTCTGCGCCTCCTCCAGGCACAGGTTTTCCAGGCTCTTTCTCTGCTCCTGATACTTGGCAAGGATCGATTTAATACGCACGATTGTATACAGAATATACGGACCCGTGTCTCCCTCGAAGGAAGTGAAGCGATCAATATCGAAAATATAGTCCTTAGAAGCCTGATTGGACAGATCTCCGTATTTGATTGCGGAAAGACCGATGATTTTGGCGATCTTTCTTGCCTCTTCCTCAGACAGATCATGACGGCTTTCGGATACCTTACGGTACATTTCCTCGTCGATATCGCGGATCAGGTATTCCAGACGCATAACGCCGCCCTCTCTCGTCTTGAAGGGCTTTCCGTCCTTGCCGTTCATCGTGCCGAAGCCAACATATTTCAACTCTGTTTCAGGTGTTACCAGCCCCGCCTTTTTCGCTACACGGAACACCTGTACAAAGTGCATCTCCTGACGCTTGTCCGCAAGATAGATCAGGGAATCCGCATGCAGATTCTCCATACGATCCACGATTGTTGCAAGGTCTGTCGTTGCATACAGCGCCGCGCCATCGGATTTTAAGATGATGCAGGGCGGCATTTCCTTCGTATCGGTATCCTCTTTAACATCTACAACCAGCGCACCCTGACTTTCATACGCAAGGCCGGATTCTTTTAAACGATTTACCAGCCCCGGAATGAGCGGGTCTGCATCGGATTCGCCCTTCCAGAGATCAAATTCCACATCCAGGTTGCTATAGTTTTTTTTCAGATCGGCTACAGATACCGCAATAATATGCTTCCACAGCGCGCGGTAGCCACGGTCACCGCTCTGCAGGCGCAGCGTTGCTTCCAGCGCTGCCTCCTTATACGCAGGATCTTCTTTGGACTTGCCGCTCGCTGTCGGATAGATTTCTTCCAGCTCGGATACAGTAAAAGGAGCCTCCTGCGGATATTCCCCGGTAAAGCTTTCATCAAAATAAGGCAGCTCGGGCTTGCGCGCTTTTAACTCGGTAATGATCAGCCCCATCTGCAGTCCCCAGTCGCCCAGATGGACGTCGCCGATAACCGTATGTCCCTTGTAACGGTTGATCCGCTTGATGCTTTCGCCGATGACTGCGGAGCGCAGATGACCGACGTGAAGCGGCTTTGCAACGTTGGGGCCGCCGTAATCGACAACGATGGTTTTTTTCTTTTCGGGAGGCTCTACGCCAAACTTCTCCGCTGCAGCCATCTCTTTTAAATATTCACAGACAAAACTGTCCTTTACTTTCAGGTTCAAAAATCCGGGCGCAACCGCAGATACTTCAGAAAATACTGCGCTGTCCGCCAGCTTTTCCGCTACGTCGTTGGCGATCATGATCGGGGCTTTATGGTATTTTTTTGCGCCCGCCATCGCGCCGTTACACTGATATTCGCACAGGTCGGGACGGTTGGACACGGTCACACGTCCCAGCTGTGCCTCATAACCTGCAGCTTCAAAGCCTTTTCCCATCTCTTCGGAAATGAGCTCCAAAAATTTCTTCATGTTCGTTCTCCATCTTTCTTGTGTTCGTTCGATCAAAGGCATGCGTTCTTACAGAGTGTTCTACCGTCTGTAATATGCAATCACCTTTTTGACTGCAGTGATGACGCTTTCCACATCCTCGTCTGTCATGCTGTAAAAGAGCGGGATGCTCATCACATGCTCATACAGATACTCTGCATTCGGGCATAGTCCCTTCGGATAGCCCAGCTTTTCGTAATAGGAATGCCAATAAACCGGCAGATAATGTACCTGTGCATGCACATTTTCCGCATACAGCGCATCAAAAAATTCTCTTCTGGTACAGGTCAGAAGCTCCGGATTTAACTGGATCATGTACAAATGGCGCGCCGTCTTCGACTCCGGGATCTCCTGCTGCAGCACAAGCTCCGGGCACTCTGCAAACGCCTCATTATAGCGTTTTACGATCTGCGTTCTTCTTTCGATAAAACGGTCCAGCTTGTCTAACTGGCTGAGCAAAAGCGCCGCCTGAAAATCTGTCATCCGATAGTTATAGCCCAGTTCAACCTGCTCATTGTACCACTTCGCATCGGTCGGATGTACCATCTCATCCGGATTTCTCGTAATTCCGTGAGAGCGCAGCCGAAGCAGCCTGTGATACAGCTTCTCATCGTTGGTCGCAATCGCGCCGCCTTCTCCGGCTGTTACGGTTTTGACCGGATGAAAACTGAAGGTTGTAAAATCTGCGATGCTGCCGACTTTTTTATTTTTATACTGTGTGCCGATCGCATGCGCCGCATCCTCGATCAGCATCAGATTATGCTCCTTGCAGATCTGACGGATCTCATCAAGCTCCACTGCCTGACCGGTAAAATCCACCGCAACGACAGCTTTGGTCTTTTCTGTGATATGGCTGCGGATGCTCTCCGGGTCGATGTTGTAGGTGTCACGCTTTACATCAGCAAATACCGGCGTCCCGCCACAATACAAAATACAGTTGGAGGAAGCTGCAAACGTCAGGGGAGTTACGATTACCTCGTCCCCTTTCGTAATGCCCGCCGCCATCGCAGACAGGTGCAGCGCCGCAGTTCCGTTGCTGACCATAACGACATAGTTTGCCCCGGTTACTTCGCACAAACGCTTCTCCAGCTCTGTCACCTTCGGTCCACAGGTGAGCGCATCGCTGCGCAGCACATTTGCAACCGCTTCTATGTCCGCATCATCAATATACTGGTGCCCATAGGAAATCGGTGTCTTCCGAACCGGCTCCCCGCCAAAAATTGCTAACTGTTCCATTCTAATCTCCATTTCGCTCAAAACTGTGCAAACTATGCCCGTCTGCATTTCTTCTATCATACCACCCCGGCGGTCAATACGCAACAAGTCTTGCTTTCATATCGTCGGCAGGAAAGCAAAACTTCTGCCGGTCCTCCTTTTTTACAGGACTTTTTCCCCACTGTCATAAAATTCAAAAATCATTTCCAGATACGGTTGCAGGACGCTGTTTGGCGCGCGGTAAATTTCATGCCGGATATCGGGCACAACCACCAGCTGTCCATCTGGGATCCTCTTGATAAACTCTTTTTGTGCTCCGGGCGTTACGAGCGTATCTTTTCCCGCCTGAAATAAAAGCACCGGCGTCTTCGCCTTTTTCGCCTGCTTTTTGCTGATGACAAATTTCCCGGCATTGATCGCTTCCCTGCCCCATTCATAGCTTCCTGAAGAGGTCTGGCAGCTTTCATCCTCCCGCCGTTTTTTCATATAATAATCATGGCGCGCTTCGGAGCTGCAGGACGCGTCCGAAAAAGACTCTTCCGGATCAAAAGTGCCCTGTGTGAGCAGACGATCCTTCCCATTGCCTCCGAACACTTTAAAATCACACAGCACCCGCGCCGCCCAGGACGGCACGCCGCCCAGATTTACTCCCAACATCGGTGCATTCAGAACCGCTTTGGCAAAATCCTCAGGGTACTGCTCCAGATAAAATGCGCCGATACAGCCGCCCATGGAATGTGCGTACAGATACAGCGGCAGATCTTTTGCCATCGGCTTCACCACTGTTTTGACGAACCGGTGCAGATCTTTTACATATCGGGAAAACAATCCAATGTGTACAATTGTGTGATCTTCCACTTCACGCATGGATTTTCCATGCCCTCTGTGATCCATAATCGCCACCTGATATCCCTGCAGATAAAAATAGTAAATCAATTCATGATATTTCAGGCAGGACTCTGTAAAGCCATAGCTGATCACGATCGTCCCTTTTTGTGTCTCCTGCGGATACAGTTCATAATACAGACCGCCCGTCTTAGCTGTTTTTCTCTGAGCCACGCCGTCTTCTGGTGCGTTCTCAGGCTTTTGCGATGTGCTGTCTGCCGATGCCGCATCACGCTTCTGCGATTCACCACCTTCGGGCGCGACCTCCATCCACCCGCAAATCTGAACCTGTTTCAGAAACGGCTCTACCTGGCTGTCCATTTCCTGTTCCAGATTTTCTTCTGCGATACACTGCATTCTGCAGGAATTATTTTCCTTTAAAACCGTTTTTTTCATTCGTATTCTCCATATAAAATATAAAAAGAATGTGCCTTAGTATATTTTTGCGCCGAGGCGCGGTTGCTTCGGCAACCATCTACCCTTGCGTCGAGTGTGCATCCTCGCGGAGCGTTTTTTATTGTATAATATTGTATAGAAACGAACTTTCTTATGCAACAATAGAATGCACGCTCTGCGAGCATTCTATTGTCATGAACAAATAAAAAACCTGCTGACACGAAATCAGCAGGTATCGAATCTTTGTGGGGGGATGGCAGGACATCCTCCTTGCGGAAAACATCCTGCCTGATTTTGTGGGTTGATAACTTCTCAACTTGATCATATTGTATCGCACCACTGTATCTTTTGTCAACTACTTTTTCAAAATGTTGCAGTTCACGACAATAGAATATTTTCCCCAAAAAAGATACATACTGATCCCAAAAGCTTTCCTATCGCTTTTTGAATCCAACAATGAAAAGGAGGTTTTTGTCATGTATCCTGTAATTCCAGAATCAGACCGTCCTTCTGACCTTGCGGATGACTGCATCCTCTCTCCCGACGGTGTCAATCCGGTTTCCAAAAACGACGAAGCGCCGTCTGAAAAAAATCTGTTCGACGACAAGATCGCGGTATATCCTGTTCCGGGTGCGACCCTTCCGTTTTATTTTCCGGGTTATCCCAACCAGCCGCTGTAGGGCGTTCTTACAGCTCCCGCGCGGCGTCGGCAACACTGCGGACACCGACTAATCGGATGCCGGAAATTTTCGGCATTTTTTCGAGACAGACCTGGGGGAGGATACAGGTTGTGAAACCGAGCTTCTGCGCCTCCCTCACTCTCTGCTCCGCCATCGAAACAGCACGTACTTCCCCGCTCAGGCCCACTTCCCCGAAGGCGACAACGCCCTCCGGGACGGGGCTGTTTTTGAAGCTCGACATAATTGCCATCACGATTCCAAGATCGATGGCAGGCTCTGTAATCCGAATGCCGCCTGCCAGATTGACGTAAGCATCACACCCCCCGATCTGCATGCCAAGCCGTTTTTCCAATACCGCCATCAGCAAATTGACGCGGTTAAAATCCGTTCCGGTCGTCTGACGGCGTGGAATGCCAAAATTGCTGTGGCAGACGAGCGCCTGAATCTCCGTGAGCATCGGACGAGTCCCCTCCATTGAGCAGGAGACGACCGAGCCGCTCGCGCCGGCAGGTCTGCCATTTAACATGAATTCCGACGGGTTTAACACCTCTGTCAGTCCCTCTTGGCGCATCTCAAACACGCCGATCTCATCGGTTGAGCCAAAACGGTTCTTGACGCCCCGGAGGATTCGATAAGATGCATGTCGGTCGCCCTCAAAATACAACACCGTATCCACCATATGCTCGAGCACTCTGGGACCTGCTACCGTTCCCTCTTTGGTCACATGGCCGACGATAAAAATCGAAATACCGAGGCCTTTTGCCAGCCGCAGCAAAACACCAGTCGATTCGCGCACCTGCGACACGCTGCCGGGCGCCGCGCTGACCGCTTCATTGTACATCGTCTGGATGGAGTCAATGATGACGATCTGAGGCTTTTTCTGCTGGATTACCTCTTCAATCCGATTCAGGTTCGTCTCACAGAACAGCTCCAGCGTGTCCGAAAAATCGCCGATCCGCATCGCACGCATTTTGATCTGGCGTAAGGATTCCTCGCCTGATACATACAAAATGTGCTGCTTTTTTAACGAAAGGTTCCTGCACATCTGCAAAAGAAGCGTCGATTTGCCGATACCCGGGTCGCCGCCGACCAGCGTCAGCGAGCCGGTAACGATTCCGCCGCCCAGTACCCGGTCGAGCTCTCCCATCCCGGTTTCCGTGCGTCTTTCCTCTTCCATCGAAATTTCATTCAGCACTGCCGGAGCGCTCTGCACCCCGGACATCACCTGTTTTTTCTCTTTTCCGCCTGCGGACACGGAAACCGGTTCCTCTACGAGGGAGTTCCACGCCTTACAGCCCGGACACTGCCCCAGCCATTTTGCCGTTTCATAGCCGCATTCCTGACAGAAAAATCTGGTTTTTATTTTTGTTGCCATTTATTTTGAAATTTCTACCTTTACTTCTCCGATTCCAGCAAGCTCCACGCTCACATTCAGCTTTCCGCCAAGGTTCGTGCGCATTCTGCCCGCATCCTCACCGTTGATTTTCACATCATATTCCGTATCTTCCTCCAGACCGAGTGTGATCTGCGCGTCCTCTGTGCCCTCTACCGTGAAGCTGACGCCATTTTCGCTCTCCGTAAAATGTTCTACGCTCGTGCCGGGCACGGATTCATAGACAAACATGCCGTTTCTTTCCAGCTTGGTAATCTCTTTAAAAGTCTTTACCTTGTACTCATCGCCGCCGGCCTCAAAGCCCTCCTTCTTGCTCTTTTCCTGCAGAAGATGATTGCCGAAGCTGATCTTTCCGTCTGCTTCTGTTCTGATGAGTTCTGCTACTGCTGCCATTCTTTTGTCCTCCTGTCCGCCTTTGCGGCGGTTTGCTGTTTATTTGTTTTTGACGCTGAAAACAACTTTATTCTCGCGGAAGCCTGCACTCACATGATCGCCGGATTTTACCCGTCCCGACAGAATTTCTTCCGCAAGTGCGTCCTCGATCAGCGTCTGAATTGCTCTCTTTAACGGTCTTGCACCCATTTTCAGGTTGCTGTATTTTTCTACGATATGCTCTTTCAGAGATGGTGTCAGTGTCAGGCTGATATCCAGCTGCGTCCGGCAGCGCGTAATCAGGCTCTGCGCCAGCAGATTGATAATTCGCTTCATATCGTCTTTTGTCAGCTGATGGAATACGATCGTTTCATCTATCCGGTTTAAAAATTCCGGTTTGAACAGGCGTTTTACCTCTTCCATCACGCCGGCTTTCATCTTTTCGTAAGTCTTTTGCGCATCTTCTTTTGCCGCAAAGCCGAGATTTTTTGGCTCCACAATCCGCTGTGCACCGGCGTTGGACGTCATGATGATGACGGTATTTTTGAAGCTGACCTTCCTGCCTCTGGAATCCGTGATATGCCCATCGTCCAGCACCTGTAGCAAAATATTGAAAACATCCGGGTGCGCTTTCTCGATTTCGTCGAATAAAACCACCGAATACGGATTTCTGCGAACCTTTTCAGAAAGCTGTCCGCCCTCGTCAAAGCCGACATAGCCCGGAGGCGAGCCGATCATTTTCGAAACAGAGTGCCCTTCCATATATTCCGACATGTCCACGCGGATCAGCGCGTTTTCTGAACCAAACATCGCTTCTGCCAGCGCCTTGGAAAGCTCCGTCTTTCCGACACCTGTGGGACCGAGGAACAAAAACGAACCGATCGGTCGTCTCGGATCCTGCAGTCCGACTCTGCCGCGGCGCATCGCCCGCGCAACGCTCGATACGGCTTCTTCCTGTCCGATCACGCGCTTGTGCAGAATAGATTCCAGCTTTAACAGCCGTTCGCTCTCTTTTTCGGTCAGGCGGCTCACCGGAACCTTTGTCCAAGTGGAAATGACCTTTGCGATATCCTCTGCTGTCACCTCCGGTTGCCCCTTTTTGCGGCTCTTTTCCTGCCGTTTCTGGTGCTTTTCGTAACGGGCGAGTGCCTCTTTTAGCTTCTGCTTTAGTCTTGAGGCCTCCTCCAAATCCTGATCGCGGATCGCCTGCTCCAGCCTTTCGTCCAGCGTTTTGATTTCCTTTGCCTGGTCTGTTGCCTCGTCAGTCGTCTGCATCCGCTGCAGGCGCACCGCAGCAGCCGCCTCGTCCATCACGTCGATCGCCTTGTCTGGGAGCTTCCGGTCGTTAATATAGCGATTGGAAAGATGTACTGCGGCCTCGAGAGCTTCCGGCAGAATCTTTACTTTATGATGCTCTTCATATCTGGAAACGATTCCCTGTAAAATGCCGATCGCCTCTTTTTCCGTTGGCTCTTCGACCGTAACCGGCTGAAAACGGCGTTCCAGGGCAGCATCTTTTTCGATATATTTGCGGTATTCTTCCAGCGTTGTCGCGCCGATCAGCTGAATCTCGCCGCGCGCAAGGGACGGCTTTAAAATGTTGGAAGCGTCAATCGCCCCCTCTGCGCCGCCTGCACCGATCAGTGTATGCAGCTCATCCAAAAACAGTAAAATATTTCCGTCGTCTGTCACCTCACGGATGACCTTACGAATTCGCTCTTCAAATTCGCCGCGGTATTTGCTTCCCGCGATCATCCCGGACAGATCCAGCATCAGAACCCGTTTATCCTTTACCGTATCCGGCACGCTGCCCTCCGTAATCCGAAGCGCAAGTCCCTCGACGATCGCCGTTTTGCCGACACCGGGTTCTCCTACCAGGCACGGATTGTTCTTCGTCCTGCGGCTTAAAATCTGAATCACGCGCCCAATCTCCTGATCGCGCCCGACAACTGGATCGAGCTTTCCCTGTGCAGCCAGCTTCGTCAGATCCCGGCTGTAAAGCTCCAGCGTCCCGGTCTGGCTCTTTTTTTGCCTGCGTCCCAGCTCTTCGCGGTACGCCGTAGGGTCCAGTCCTGCTGCCAGGAGCGTATCCCGCATGATTTTCTGCAGCGGCAGCGACAGCGTCTGCAGCACCCGCACTGCAACATTATCCCCATCTCCTAAAAGCGCTAACAAAATGTGCTCCGTTCCGGTCAGCACGCTGCCTGCCTTTTCCGCCTGTCTGTGGCTTTCCTCCAGAACTTCCTCTGCCCGGGGGGAATAACCGTCCCGCTCTATGACCGGATTGGGCGTCTCCGGAGCCAGCAGATCCTGAATCATTTCCCGGATCGCCTCTTCTTTTGCCCCGTTTTCCGTCAGAACCCTTGATGCCACACCGGTTCCTTCTTTGATCAGGCCCAGTAGGATATGCTCTGTTCCAACATAATTCTGATGCAGGCTTTTTGCCGCCCGCCCTGCCAAAAGCAGGGCAGTTTTTGCCTTATCCGTAAACTGTGACTGCATCTGTTATAGTCCTCCATACTCTTCATAAATCTCATCTATCAAAGCATGTACTTCCTCGCGGGAAATATTCCGACAACTTGCCCGTGCCAGAATGACCCGCAGCGACTCCCGCATCTGCTCCAGATCACTGATTCGATCCGCATCAATCGCAATCACTGCGCCGCGGCGTCTGTCCACCTTGACGAAGCCCTCCTGCTTGAGCACGGTATATGCCTTATTCACTGTATGCATGTTAATCCCAATGGATTCTGCAAGCTGCCGCACGCTCGGGAGGGACTCTCCCTCCTTGAGCCTGTTTGTCGCAATCCCGACAATGATCTGATTGCGCAGCTGTATATATAACGCTTCTTCGCTGTTAAAATCTACTTCCAGAATCATGCTGATCTCCCATCCATTTTCTCTTTAAAGTGTTCTAGAAACACTATAACAAGAATCCTGAAAATAGTCAACAATAGCATGCACGCGCTGCGAGCATGCTATTGTCATGAATAAAACAAAACACCCGGCACTGCTGTTTCCTGTGCTCCCGCCAGACAGCGGGCAGTTTGCAGCAAAAGCCGGATGTTTTTCATGGATTCACGACAATAGCATGTTCGCAGAACGTGCTTCTATTGTTTTCTGAATGCTTGCTTTTTGGAAGATTTATTTCAGGTCAAGGAATTCAAATTCAAGATCGTCATCATCCAGGAAATTCTTGGACTGCCAATCTTTGGATTTGCCCTTTTTGCGGCGCGGACGTTCTTCTTCCTCTTCCTCGTCCTCATCCTCGTCATCCTCGTCTTCATATTCGTCGACTCTGGGGCGACGGACAGGCTTCTTTACCGGAGCCTTCTTTGCCGGACGGCGGCGCGGACGCTCTTCTTCCTCGTCCTCGTCCTCGTCCTCGTCCTCGTCATCCTCTTCTACATAACGGGCAGGCTTTTTGCGGCCGAAGCGGCGCGGACGTTCTTCTTCCTCTTCCTCGTCCTCATCGTCGTCTTCGTCATCCTCGTCGTCCTCTTCGTCATCATCATAATCGTCATAGTCTTCATACGTGCTTCTGACTTTGATGATCAGGATTGTTACAACGATAATCAGAACTACGATTACAAACGCCATCAGAATAACGACAAAGCGCATGCTCTTTGCGGTCTGGTCGATGGTCGCCTGGTTGTTCTTGTTGGTCTCCTCTGCATTCAGCAGGTCACTGACCTGATATCTGGTTCCCATAGTATTATCATGCAGATACCATGCACTGCTGCCGCTTCCGTCATCCTCAAAGGCGACGGAATAATCTGCGGAGTTGTCTACGATCGGCTCCTCCTCCGGTTCCTCCGTCTCCTGAGTTTCGTCAACAGCCGGCTCTGCTGTCGCCTCCGACACATGTGCCTCTACCAGATCGGAACGGATATATCCGCTTACATTATCAAATGTTACTGCATACCAGGTCTTGCCGTCGCTGCCCTGTGTCTCGCCGGTAACGGTCAGCTCCTGTCCGCTGGTTGCCTTACCTGCAACGCTTGCGCTGGTGGAAGCTTCGCTTCTGATATTAACGCTGGAAGAGGTTACGGTTGCGCTGGTAACGGTTCCTGCAGCAGCTGTCCCTGCTGCGTTATCCTCTGCGGCATTATCCTCTGCGGCGTTATCCTCTGCGGCTGCATCAGCATTTCCGTCCTCTGCAGCATTGGTGTCGGTTGTTGTGGTCGTTGTCGTTCCGCTCGGGGAAGAGGTCAGCGGCACAGCGCCGACTTCCATTGTGGATGTAAATAAAAATACCGCAGCAAGTGCACATCCCAGCACAGTGCTGAACTTGGTCGTCCATTTCATCATTCTAGTTTACGTACCTTTCTGATTCCGATCCGCAAAGGTCTCTGCGGACCTTTTCTCTTTTCCAAACTCCTCAGCCAGGCTTCCGATTTCGCCTGTCGCCAGTGCTCTATCGGTATATTATGCTTCGTCGATCGCTTTACCGATATCGTGTCTCATATATTTGTTGGCAAAATTGACCCATTCGGTCGCTGCATACGCTTTTGCGCGCGCTTCCTTTAAGGTAGGCGCCTTCGCCGTGATACCCAGCACACGTCCACCGTTGGTCAGGATCGTCTTTCCGTCTTCTGCAAACCTGGTTCCTGCATGGAAACAGAACACATCGTCTTTTCCGTCAAAGGCTTCCAGGCCGGAAATCGGGAGTCCCTTGTCGTATTTTAACGGATAACCGTCCGATGCCAGCACAACACAAACTGTCGCATTGTCTTCAAACTCCAACTTGAGCTGATCGAGCGTACCGTCGATACATGCCTCGCAAACGTCCAGAATGTCGTTTTTCATACGCGGCAGCACAACCTGCGCTTCCGGATCACCGAAGCGGACATTATATTCCAGCACTTTCGGGCCGTCAGGTGTCAGCATCAGGCCGAAGAAAATTACACCCTGAAAGGTGCGTCCTTCCGCAGACATTGCATCGACGGTAGCCTGATAGATATATTTTTTACAGAACGCATCAACCTCTTTTGTATAGAACGGAGACGGGGAAAAATTGCCCATGCCGCCAGTGTTCAAGCCCTGATCGCCGTCCTTTGCGCGCTTGTGATCCTGGGCGGAGGACATGATCTGGATGGTCTTGCCATCTGTAAAGGACAGCACGGAAACCTCGCGTCCGGTCATGAACTCTTCGATGACCATCTTGTTGCCGGCTGTGCCGAATTTCTTATCTGTCATAATCGTGCATACGCCGTCTTCCGCTTCTTCCAACGTGCTGCAGATTAAAACGCCTTTTCCAAGTGCAAGGCCATCCGCCTTTAAAACGATCGGGAATTTCGCTTTGGTATGCAGATATTCCAGCGCATCCTCTGCCTTGTCGAACACTTCATAGGCAGCCGTCGGAATATTGTATTTTTTCATCAGTTCCTTGGAAAATGCCTTGCTGCCCTCCAGAATCGCCGCATTTTTGCGAGGACCGAATGCACGGATCCCGGCTGCCTCCAGCTGGTCTACCAGGCCCCCGACAAGCGGATCATCCATGCCGACGATAACGAGGTCGATCTCTTTTTCCTTTGCGAACTCGGTCAGACGGTCAAATTCCATCGCGCCGATCGGAACGCACTCTGCCAGCTGCGCAATTCCGGCGTTGCCGGGCGCACAGTAAATCTTCTCTGCTTTCGGGCTCTTTGCCACGCTTGCAGCGATCGCATGCTCTCTGCCGCCGCTTCCCACAATCAGAATTTTCATATGAACCTCCATATTTTCAGGCGCTTTCGCTGTTATGCGATGCAATTTTGCATCACGATGCGATAATCGTCTTTCCATCCACAACGGTTACTCTGCCCTGGGCAATCAGGTCGATGGCCTGGGGCAAAATTTTCCATTCCGCTTCCTCCATGACCCGCTGCTGCAGACTTTTGGGTGTATCGCCCTGCTGCACTTCAACCGCCTTCTGTAAGATAATCGGACCGGTATCCATTCCGTTGTCCACAAAATGCACCGTCGCGCCGGTCACTTTTGCACCGCGCGCAAGCACACCCTCATGGACATGCAGACCGTAAAAGCCAACGCCACAAAACGCAGGGATCAGCGACGGATGGATATTGATAATCTGATTTGGGAACGCTTCGATCATCTCTGCCGGAACAGCGACTAAAAATCCTGCCAGCACGATCAGATCCGGTGCGATTTCCTTTACCTTTTCGGTCAGGGCATGATTGAATGCCTCTCTGCTCTCGAAAGATTTCGGAGAAAGACAGATTGCTTCCACATTATGCTGCCGCGCACGTTCCAGCGCATATGCGCCCGGGTTGTTGCTGATCACCGCTGCGATTTCGGCATTGCGGATTTTTCCCGCGTCAATCGCATCGAAAATCGCCTGCAGGTTCGTGCCTCCGCCTGAGACACAGACCAGAAGCCTTAACATAAGGTCACTCCCTTTTCGCCTGCTTCGATGGTGCCTACCACATAAGGGGTATCGCCTGCAGATTTCATTGCTTCCATGGTCTTATCCACATCTGCGGGATCTACTGCGACGATCATACCCAGTCCCATGTTATAGGTGTTATACATCATATGCTCTTCGATATTGCCCTTTTTCGCCATCAGGGTAAAAATCGGAGGAACGGGATAGCTGTTTTTGTTGATCACCGCATGGGTACCCTCTTTTAACATACGGGGCACGTTTTCATAAAAGCCGCCGCCGGTGATATGGCTGCATGCCTTTACGGTTACGCCGGCTTCTTTGACTGCCTTTAACGCCTTAACATAGATGCGTGTCGGAGCCAGCAGGGTCTCGCCCAGGGTTGCGCCCAGCTCATCATAATAGGTATTTAAGCTTTCAACGGTCATGTCGAATACCTTACGAACCAGAGAGAAGCCGTTGGAATGCACGCCGGAGCTTGCCATGCCGATCAGCACGTCACCGGGCTTTAAGTTTTCACCGGTAATCAGGTCTTTTTCATCCACTACGCCGACTGCAAAACCAGCCAGATCGTACTCATCCTCCGGCATCAGTCCGGGATGTTCTGCTGTCTCGCCGCCGATCAGGGCAGCTTCCGACTGTACACAGCCTGCGGATACGCCTTTTACGATCTCTGCGATCTTCTCGGGAATATTTTTGCCGCATGCGATATAGTCCAGGAAAAACAGCGGTTCGCCGCCTGCGCATGCAATATCGTTTACGCACATGGCAACGCAGTCGATACCGATGGTATCATGCTTGTCCATAAGAAAGGCGAGCTTGATCTTGGTTCCGACACCATCTGTACCGGATACCAGGGTAGGCTTTTCCATATCCTTGATCTTTTCCAGGGAAAATGCACCGGAAAAACCGCCCAGTCCGCCAAGCACTTCCGGGCGCATTGTCGTCTTTACATACTGTTTCATCAGTTCCACCGATTTGTATCCGGCTTCAATATCCACTCCAGAACTCTTGTAATCCATCTGATCCTCCATACCGTGCCTGTGCACCTGTTTATTTTGTGTAGTTGTGATAGCCGCATTCCTGCAGCTTTGCATCCTTTTTCAGTACGCCGTCTTTCATCTCTGCGCTGTAAGCCTTGAGCTTTGCAAGAAGCTCCGGATCGGAAACCGCTAAAATCTTCGCCGCCAGAATACCTGCGTTTGCACCGCCGTTGATCGCAACGGTCGCCACCGGGATACCGGAGGGCATCTGAACGATGGAATACAGGGAATCCCTGCCTCCCAGAGACGTCGTGTGCATCGGGATACCGATCACCGGCATCGGAAACAATGCAGCGCACATACCCGGCAGATGAGCTGCCATACCGGCGCCGGCGATAATCACCTTTACGCCCCGCTCCTCCGCGGTCTGTGCATATTCAAAAAAAGTATCGGGCATCCGATGTGCAGAAATAATCCGCATTTCATAGGAAATACCGAATTTGTCCAAAATCTCAGCTGCTTTTGCCATTACAGGCATATCGGAATCACTGCCCATTACAATACTGACCTGTGCCATGTGCTTTTATCCTCCTGTCAAAATATGTCGCAACTTATCAATCTACAGTGTACTAAACTTTTTTGGCAGATGCAACCTATTTTTGTATTACAGTTCACTCGTACCGTTTGGGGGCAGATTTCATGCTCGCATGAAAATCTGCTTTCAAAAAGGTACGAAGGGAGCGCTATTTTATGAGCAAAAGGAGCTGCAACGCAGCGGAGAGCGTCGAAGACGCGTTTTTGCGAATGGCGCGGGTGAACTGTAACGCACCTTCCCGCCAATAGCGCGTGTGAACTGTAAGATGTTTATCCCTGATACAGCGGCAAATTTAATTCTTCCGTGCCGTCCAGTACGAAAAATCCGTCCTTGATCAGGCCAATCCTGGTGCCGTCTGCACATACTGCTGTTACCTCTGCCAGCTCTGCGTACGGGATCGTAATATCTGTGTGGCAGTTAAAATATGCCTTTTCCGGATCGGTATGACGAAGCGCGGACACCTCGTTGTCCCGCGCGATGATCGCCTTGCCATCCGGATTATAGGTCATGCGGTCTTCTTCATAGCTGTAGCAGGTATCACCCACTGCGAAGTGGGGGCCGGTCTTTTCTGCAATCAACACCGGAAGCTTGTCATTGATTTCATAACGGCGCGCCACCATATAAGCAGTCGTGTTCGTACCAATAGCAAATTCGCCGATCGGCAGCGTATCATGATGATACAGCACACCATCCTGCAGCAGCTTTTCGTTTTCCGCTTCCTTTTCGAAGTTACGGCAGGTGTATTTGGTAATCATGCCATCCCTAAACTGCAGCTCCAGATCGTTATACTGCATACCGCGCAAAAACGTCTGCGGTACATGCAAAACGCCTTCTGTTCCGGTCAGCTTCGGAGAGGTGAACACTTCCCCAACCGGAATGTTGACGTCCGCCACGCAGTTTTCGAAATTCGTTTCCTGCGCAGGGTTGTTGAGCGTATGGAGCATGACCTTCATATCGGTGTGGTTGTCGCCGCGTCCCTTGATCTCCACCCACGCTGCCTTATCCAGCGCATCGATCAGGTGCTGCTGAATCGTCTCGTAGGTCTTGTAATCCAACGTATTGATCTTTAACACTTCGTCGAAAATCTCCGGGAAATGCTCGCCGATGCCCGGAACCGGGAACGCGATACAGGTAAAGCTTCTTTCCTCCGGGTCGATATATTCGTTCGTCATCGCACCCGCCTGGCTCTGATATTCGACATACAGCTTCTGCTGTTCGGCCGATAAGGTGAGCAGATGCTCCTTGCTCGCAGGCTCGAAGGGCTCTTCGCCGAATGCTTCGATGACAGCGGGACCTGCATGGACAACCGCCATATCTTTGTACTCTTCCCACGCATTTTTGCGGCATTCCAGCATCCTGTGGACATATTTTTTGTCCAGGTACAGTGCCTTATCGTTTTCATGGTCATAGTCGAACTGCCGGTTCACTGCACCGCCGAAAAATCCGAGCCGGAACACTCTGCGTCCCTCTGCAAAGCTCGCAGGTGTGCGGGCGATGACAGGCTCTAAGCCCATTTTTCTGAAGTTTTCAATTGCAGCTTTTACGACACGCTCAAAGCCCAGAGGATAACGGATCTGGACGGATTTCTTTTTGTCCAGAGGCTTCTTTGCCAGCTCAAAGCCCTTGCGAAAGCCCTCCGTGTAGGTGTCTGCGATTTTCTGTATTTTTTCTTCCGGCAGACCATTCAAATGCTCTGCCAGCTTCCACTGGTCATCCGCGATATATTCCCCGAACCAGAACAGGTAACGGATATCAGACAGGTCTGCGTTTTCGATGATGTCCAGCGCAAATCTCTGTCCCCAGTCCACGGTATGGCGGATCGCATGCTCTGCAGTCAGCTCCGCATAGTCGCTTGCAAACCAGTAGAAAATATCCCGGATCCGGGAATATTCCGGTACTTCTTTTGTCTCCTCGAAGCTTTCTGCAAACGCACAGTAAATTTCGACAAACAGCTCCAGGCGGATCGTGATGCCTTCCAGATCCTGTTCATAAATAAATGCAGGCAGGCTGCGCAGCTCCGCCGCAACTGCAGAAAGCAGCTGTCCAAAGGTTTCGCCAAGCTGTGCATACGCCCAGTCGGGGTTTGCATAGCTCGTCTCATAATTGCGTCCCACCAGGTCGATGAAGCAGCTTTCGTTGTGCCGTTCCAGCTCTTGCAGAGAGGCTTCCCGCATCGCCCCGGACGCTATCCATTTGTATTCTTCGAGCAGAACGCCCAGGTAGTCCGCGTTTTCTGCAAAATAGCGTTGAAACTGCTCCGGCATCCGTTTTTCTTTTTCGATTTCCAAAATACGCTGTGAGGCAAGCTCAAACCGTTCTTCCATTACTGTCATAATCCATACACTCCTACTGCCACAATCCCCCCGATCCCCAACAGGGTCAGGGCGTTCAACACAATGCCAATCCAGGCGAACAGATAAAATTTATCCTCTTCCAGCTTCGCCATAATTCCAATTACCAGACCTGCCGCAGAAAAAATCAGGCACAGCAGTGCCACCACGCCGTAGCGCACATATGCCGTCCCATGATTCTGCCAGGTAAAATAGACGGTCAGGAAAACAGAAATCAGGGACATTGCCCCCAGCATTGCTGACAATATCCCCTTTTTGGATTCCCTCTTATCGGTAAAAATGTAATGCCTGCGCACGCCGGTCTCCTTTCCGAAAAGCTTCGCTTACGCAGTTCCCTATCTGTAACCGGGAACTGCGTAAAAATCCTATCTCCTGCATTCTCAGAAAATCAGTTTGCCCCGATGCGCCAGCTGTCTTGCGCCGTTTACGATCAGCAGCACGCCGCTTGCAATCCCGGAAACCAGCACAACCGCGCCGACCGCGATATTCAAAGCGCCGCTGCCGCCCAAAAGCTTATAGGTCTTTTCTTCCATATTGGTTGAACCTCCTTATTTTGCACCGTACTGCGCGTAATAAGCGTCGATCGCAGCCTTTAAGGTATCATCAATATAAACCTGTCCCTTGTAGGGCTTGTTATACAGATATTCTGTCACCTCTGCCATGCTTACGATGGCATTGGCGTCAAAACCATACTTCTCTTTGATCTCTTCCAGCGCGCTCTTCTCAGAAGAAAGTCCGCGCTCCATGCGGTTTAAGGAAACCATCAGTCCAACAATCTCCACATCTGCCTGTGCTTTTAAGATCGGGAAGGTTTCTTCGATGGACTTGCCGGAGGTCGTTACATCCTCAATAATAACAACGCGGTCGCCGTCCTTTAACTTGCTGCCCAGTAAAATACCGGTGTCGCCATGATCCTTTACTTCCTTACGATTGGAACAGTAACGGATATCCTTGCCGTAAAGCTCGCTGATGGCCATCGTCGTCGCAACGGTCAGCGGAATGCCTTTGTATGCGGGTCCGAACAGCACGTCAAAATCCAGTCCGTAGTTGTCATGAATCGCCTTTGCATAATATTCGCCCAGTCTGCGCAGCTGTGTGCCGGTCACATAAGCGCCCGCATTCATGAAAAACGGGGACTTACGTCCGCTCTTCAACGTAAAATCGCCAAACTTTAAGACATTGCTGTCCACCATAAATTCGATAAATTCCTGTTTATACTGTTCCATTTCGTGTATTCTCCTTCGTTGCAGTGCATTGAAAATGCCTGTGCTTTGTTATGAATGCAGCGCGATCGCCTGCAGGTACAGAAAGATAATGTTAGTATAGCATTGCAAGGCAAGTTTTTCAACCGTTAACTAACAGCACTGCGCTAAAGGGTGAGAGGTCTAATACACAGCCGTTCTCATATACCGGCTCTTCCCGTTTTTTGCTGCCGCCAAAGCACTCCCAATCGCTGTTAAGCAACTCGCGATAGCTGCCGTCTTTCTGCAGCGGTACGGCATAGCCGTTTTGCGGCTGAGCGGAAAAATTGAATACGCCGATCACGGTCTGGTCCTCCGCCATTCTCTGCATCGCGTAGATCACGCGCCCCTCCTGATGGCAGTCCAGCCAGATAAAACCGTCGCGGTTAAAGTCCTTTTCCCAGAGCGCCGGATGATCGAGATAAAGGTGATTCAGTTCCTTCATATAATGATAGAACGCTTCGTGAATCGGGAAATCCAGCAGGTTCCAGTCCTGCTCCCGCTTTTCATCCCATTCCCGGAACTGCCCGATTTCATTGCCCATGAAATTCAGCTTTTTACCCGGATGCAGCATCATATAGGCGTACATGGCGCGTGCCTGTGGGAATTTCCGTTCGTAATCGCCGTTCATCTTCTGCAGAATCGTCGCCTTTCCATGCACTACCTCATCGTGGGAAAGCGGCAGCAGATAATGCTCGTTATACGCATACATCATTGAAAAGGTCAGCTTGTGGTACGCTTCCGTGCGCGCCGACGGATCGAGCTGAAAATATTCCAGCGTGTCGTGCATCCAGCCCATGTTCCATTTTAAATCGAATCCAAGTCCACCCTGATCAGCGGGCGCCGTTACGCCGGGGAAATTCGTAGAATCCTCCGCCGCCAGGATACAGTTCGGAACGCGCTCTTTCAACCCTTTATTCATAAAACGGATAAAGTCAACTGCATTACCGTTTACGCCGCGCCGTTCATCCCCTTGCCAGTAAATGATCCGGCTGATGGCATCCATCCGGATACCGTCAAAATGAAACTCCTTCATCCAGTAATACGCCGCAGACTGTAAAAAGCAGCGCACCTCCCCACGGGAATGCATAAAATTACAGCTTCCCCATTCACTCACTCCAACATCCCTGCTCGGATATTCGTACAGCTCTCCGCCATCGTAACGTTTCAAACCGTAATCATCTGTGGCAAAGTGTACCGGTACAAAATCCAGCAGCACATAAATTCCATTCTGATGCATCTGATCCACCAGCTTCTGTAATCCCTCTGCCGTACCATACCGGGCAGTCGGAGCAAAAAATCCCGTATTCTGATATCCCCAGCTTTCATCGCAGGGATGCTCGCTCAGCGGAAGAAATTCCACACAGTTATAGCCGCTTTCCTTCAGATACGGGATCAGAACCTCTCCCAGCTCCTCATAGGTATACCAGTCGGTCTGTCCTGTACCCGGCTTTTTAAAGGAGCCAGCATGTACCTCATAAATATTGAGGGGCTTCGTGCTGATATCCTCCCGATCCTTTAACCATTTTTCATCGGTAAATGCATAACGGTTAAGATCCCGTACCACTGATTTATGTGCCGGGCGAAGCTCCATTCCAAACCCGTAGGGATCACAGTGCTCCTGGCAGGAACCATCCCTGTGCCAGATACGGAATTCATACAGGTCCCCTTCTTTTACCTGGTCCAGTGTAATTTCATAAAAGTTGCCGTCATGCACCCGCTGCATTCCGTGTCCCTGTCCGTTTAATACAAGCTCCACGCCCGCTGCAGAGGGGGCAAACGTCCGAAACGTCGTGCGCTCCTTCGTGTAATGGGCACCCAGATATTTATAAGCTTCAAATTCCTGTCCGGTATAAAATCCGTAAAAATCCATGTTCTTCTCCCTTTCTTCTCTCTCCGTCCGCAAAGATCATTTTTTGCAGCCTGCTTTTCTGATCTGCAGTTACAGTTCACTCGCGCCATTCGCAAAAACGCGTCGTTGATTTTCTTGACGGGTGTCTATTTACGCCGTATACTGATGATATTATCATACCAGCCGGAGCGTTTCCGGCACAATCGACAATCCTGCCCCTTGTTACAATACTGGACGTTTCGGGCAAATTGTCCAGAAAGGAAGGAATTCTTTTGGATCAACGGGAAATCAAAACCAAACGCGCCATCAAGAATGCATTTCTGATGCTGCGTGCCCAAAAGCCGATCGAAAAAATCACGATCCGGGAACTTGCCGCCCTCGCAGAAATCAGCAAAGCCACCTTTTATCTCCATTATCAGGATATTTACGACCTTTCCGAGCAGATCGGGAAAGAGGTGCTCACCAATATTTTAAACAGTATTTCCAGACCGGAAAATGTACTGGAAAAGCCCGATGTGTTCACAAGGGAAATCACAACGGGCTTCTTTTCTCAGATCAATCTGATCCAGCTTCTGTTCTCCGGTTCGCAGGCGCATATTCTCCCAGACCTCGTCGATTCGTCGATCCGGGAATATATTTACCGCCTGAAACCGGAATATGCAGACAATATGCAGTTCAACATTCGCCTCTCCATGCTCATCAAGGGAAGCTTCTATGCGTTTTATGATAACTACCACAAGTATGACAACGCTGCGCTGATCGATGAGATCTGCGCGTTTCTTGGACAGTGCACTCGATGAAGGAGCATTAACGCAAAGCGACCAGCAGGAAGAAATTCTCCCGCCGGTCGCTTTTTCCATTCTGATTTGCTCTGCTTAGAACTTTCCGCTTCGTCCCGAGCCTCCTCCACCGCTTTCGCTTTGGGTACTTGAGGAGGAAGAGCTTTCTCTCTCAATTTTGCGTCTTGTCTGGGTCGTGTGGGTGTAACGATCCTCTTTCCGGCTCAGCTTTAGCTTTTCGGAGACATAATCGTTCGCTTCTGTTTTCTGATGCACCGTGTGCATCTTCAACAGCAGCAGCAGACAGATAATGATAGAAATCACACAGGAAATTCCAAGTGCCATTAAAAAGCTCACCCCGAAATTTTCTCCGGGAGTCGCTTCATAATCCTCATAGTCACCGGAATCGTATCCCTCGGGCGCACTGACAGGTGTTCCCTGCTCTGCAAGCTGTAAGTAATTGCTGCAGGCATCGATATAGTCACCAAAGCCTCCATACCAGTCGTCATCCCGGAAATTATCCAGGAAATAGGTTTCCAGCTGTTCCTGACCATACGCGTTGAACACCTCAGAAGCCTTCGGACCGTATACAAACATCGCATAATCCCGATCCTCCATGCTCAGCAGGATCATAATGCCGTCCCGGTCCTCTCCCATGCCCATCTCATAGTCATGATAGATGGTATAATCTGCGGTATATACGCTCTCCGTGCTGTAATCCGTATAATCATCAACCGTTATCATATAGACGCCGCACTGATATTCTTCGGAAACCTGCTGTGCACGCTGCTCCAGATCTTCCCACTGACTGTCTGTCAGGATCCCGGCATCATCCGTTACATAATTTAACTGTGCATTGCTCTCCGCAAAAACTGTCATCGGAGCCAGAAGAAGACAAAGGGCCAGCAGCACAGAAACAAATCCGTTCGGTTTTTTCTTCATCTCTTTCTCCCCCTTACGACAGCATCAAAATGATCGTCAGCACAACCGTCATCGGTGCTGCAATGGCCGCAAACAATCCCCAGAACTTTCCTTTGCTCGTCGGAAGGTCGCCGACCATCTTGCCGGTCTGACCGTTCATCGCAAACAAAAAATCCTGTCCGTTCCATTTCGTATGCAGCATCCAGACCGGAAGCAGTGCATAATGTACCTTGCCGCGCTTTAAATCGATCTGCTTGTGCTCAAGAGTACAGGAGTCATATCCGGTTACCGTTCCCCGAAGGGCATCCTCCAGTGTGCTGGCACAGCGCGTATCCGCACGCTTCTGGCTGTCCTTGACACTCACATCATATTTGTCTGCAAGAAAGCCCGGCAGATATGCAGTGGAAAACTCCTTTAACCCGCTGTAATCATAGGGCTCGATGGAATCCATATGATCATCCGGCATTTTGGATGACGCATCCACCGGAATTTTCTCAAAGCCGATGGAGCCGGCACGGGATACCTCATAATGACGGGTTTCCGTAATCTCTTCGTCACCCTTTTCGTATACCTTCGATGTCGTAGCCTTATAGGATGCTTCTCCGGAGGCTTTGCCGTCGAACATCCAGAACGGAACATAAACGCCCTGGATCTCTTCGATGTGGTTGTCGTCCTTAAAGGATTTCGGCAAATAAGGTCTTCCCTTATAGTGCATTTTCAGTTTTTCGATCGCTTCTTTTTTGCTGACCTTAAACGGGATCACATAATCCGGCTTCAATACACCGGAAAACTGTCCGGGCACAACAGTCGGATTCCCGCAGTAGGGACAGGAGGTTGCAGCAGTCGTCTCATCGCAGATCAGCTCCGCGCCGCAGGAGGGACAATTGTAGCTTTTCATGCCTGCTGCATCCTTCCCCCAGTTATCACTGATATCCGAAGTATCCCAGCCCTCTTCGGCCGCCTTTGCCTGCTGTTGCTTTTTCTGTTCCGTCTCTTTTTCTGCCTTTTTCTGGGCTTCGACAGATTTTTCTTCCTTCTTGGCATACATTGCTTCGATTTCTGCGACTTCATACTCCGTACCGCAGTAATCACATTTCAGCTTGCCAAGGCTTTCCGAATAATGCAGCGGTCCGGTACAGGCCGGACACTGATAATTGGTAATTTGTTCCGCCATAACAGCTCATCCCCTCTCAGAATCGTAATCATCCCTGTATCTCTTTGGATCAGTTCTGTACATCTCCTGCATCAAAGGGGTCTCCGCACTCCGGGCAGAATTTCGGCGGATTGGTGGGATCCTCCGGAACCCAGCCGCACTTGTTGCATTTATACTGTTTTACTGCAGCCGGTTTGGGCTTTCCGCATTCGGAACAGAATCTGCCTTTGTTGACTGCACCGCAGCTGCAGGTCCAGGTATCGTCAACAGGCTTGGGCTGACCGCATTCTGCACAGAATTTGCCGGTGTTTACTGCGCCGCAGCTGCATTTCCAGCCCCCTGCAGGAGCTTCCATCTTCGGTGCTGCCGCTGCCTGCTGTGCCGCTGCATTCGCTGCTGCCTGCTGTGCCGCCATCTGTTGCTGCTGCCCCATCGCATACAGGCTCTGCGCATTGATGCCGCCTGCCTGCTGTGCCATGCCCATTCCCATAAATGCCATTGCAGGACCGGCTGACGTATTGGAAGCAGCTGCTGTCATTGCCTGAGCCTGGGCACGGGACAGGGCGCCGGCTGCACGGGTCGGATCCATATATGCAGCTTCACGCTGCATCTCTTTGATCATCTGCTCGTCTTCTTCACTTGCCTTGACGGAAGATACGCCAAAGGAAACGATCTCCAGACCGCGGACATCCTTCCATTCTGCAGAAAGCTCATCATTTAATGCTTTCGAGATCTCCTTTGTATGGGCAGTCAGACCGGAATAACGTACACCGGTTTCCCCAACCCTTGCAAAGGCGGGCTGCAGTGCTGTCAACAGCTCTGACTTTAACTGATCATCAATCTTATCACGGGTATAATCCTCTGATACATTACCGCAGACATTGGTGTAGAACAGCAGCGGATTCGTGATTCTGTAGCTGTAGGCGCCAAAGCAGCGGATACCGATATCCAGATCGATGCCTGCCCGTTCATCTACCACCCGGAACGGAACCGGAGACGGAGTCCCGTATTTATTGCCGGTAATTTCCTTTGTATTGAAATAATAAACTCTCTGTTCTTTAGGTGTCTCGCCGCCGAAAGTAAAACGCTTGCCGATATTTTTGAACACCGCACTGATACCAGCGCCTAAGCTTCCTGTAAAAACAGACGGTTCTGTAGACATATCATATGTATATTCACCCGGTTCTGCGCACACATCCACGATCTTACCCTGGTCTACGATCAACATACACTGACCGTCTGCAACTGCAATCAGGGAACCGTTGGAAATCACATTGTCGCCGCCCTTGTTGCTTGATCTGCCGGATACCTTCTTGCGCCCTCTTACCGCCAGAACATCAACCGGAAGGGCTTCACAGTAAAAATACTCCTTCCACTGATCCGCCATTACACCGCCAGCTGCGCCCATTGCCGCTTTTATCAATCCCATACGTAAGTCCTCCTTTTTTCCTGCAGTCAGATTCCTTATCCAAATATACACAGCTTACCGGCATTTGACTGCAATTTAACGATACTATCAATATTATTTTATCAGAATTTTCTACAAAAATCCATATATTTTAATTACAATTTTGTGCATCCCGTTCAGACAAGCCCCGGGCTTTGGCATATGCCAACAGCCTCTTTTGAGCATCCTCCAGGGTTCCGAAGGACTCCCGACAGCAGATCACCTTCCGGCATCCGTCCATGCAGCGCATCGCCTGCTCCAAAAGCTCCTCCGGAATCGGTTCAAAGGCCGGTGCGGAGAAAAGCTGAGAGGAAAGTGCCCTTGCCGCCGGATAATCCAGGTCGTTTTCCCAAAGCAGTCCTGCCGCAAAGGGGATGCCTTCCCGCTGCAGCCTCCGAAACGTATTTCTTCCGCTGCCATTCCCGGCAATGACAAATACCTCCGGAGTCCCTTTCACTGCCGCCAGCTCCATTTCCTGGCTTTCTTCCTCAAAGCTCCCCTGAGTGATCTGAAACAGCTTCGAAAGATGTCCCGGCCTGAAAATCTCCTCCGGCGTTCCGACCTGCTCCACAAAGGCTCCATCCACACACAGGATCCGGTCAGATACCCGCGCGGCAAGCTCCAGCTCATGCAGCGACAGGATCACTGTCAGTCCCTTTTTTTTCTGAAGCTCCTGCAGCACGGAAAGAAATTCCAGCTTATATTTTATATCCAGATAAGAGGTCGGCTCATCCAACAGCAGGATTTCCGGCTGCTGACAAATCGCCCGGGCAAGCAGGATACGCTGTCTCTGTCCGTCGCTGATCCTCGCAAAATCCCGGTCCTTGAATTCCAGCACATGCACGGCTTCCATTGCCTCCTGCACGGCTTCATGATCCTTTGCGGACAAAACTCCGAACCGCCCGGTATAGGGGTAACGCCCGGTTGCCACCACATCCTCACAGGTCATCAGCTCTGTATGCGGCCGCTTTGTAAAGACAACCGCCATCTTTTTTGCCAGCTCACGTCCCGAAAGGCTCTGCAAATTTTTATCCTCCAAAAGGACACTGCCTCCCAAAAGCTCCAGCTGACGCGCAATGCTTTTTAAAATAGTGGATTTTCCGGCACCGTTTGGACCGATCAGCGTCAGGATTTCCCCTTTTTTCAATTCGATCTCAATATTCTGTATCAGCGGCTGGTTCTGATATCCGACACAAAGCTGTTTCGCCTGAAAATAATATGCCATCAGTCCACTCTCTCCTTTTTCCCGTAAGCCATCACCCAGAGAACCACCGGTGCACCAAACACTGCCGTCACCGTGCTGATACTCAGCTCTGTCGGTGCAAACAGCGTCCGCGCCAGCAGATCACAGAACAGGCAAAAAACACTGCCCCCCAGAAAGCTGGCCGGGATCATCCAGATCGGTTCTGCGGTTCCCAGCATTTTTTTGACCAGCTGCGGGACTGCGATCCCGACAAAGGAGATCGGTCCGGCGAAGGCCACAACGCACGCGGACAGAATACTTGAAAATACGACCATTCCAATTCGTAAAAATCTCACATTCACACCGAGATTTAACGCATACGATTCGCCAAGCTGATAGGCGGACAGTGGCTTCGACATCAGAAACACCAGCACAAAAATGACCGTCACACAGATGCAGGCCGCCCTGACGCTGCTCCAGGTCGTTCCGGAAAAGCTGCCCAGGGACCAATTATGAAGATTTACAATGTCCGCATCCTGCGCAAACGTCACGACCAGCTCCGTCACCGCCGAGCAGATATATCCGATCATCACGCCGCTGACCACCAGCATGGACATCCGCCTGATCCGCCTCGACATCAACAGGACAAAGCCCATGGAAAGCATCGCCCCTGCAAATGCCGCAGTGATCATCCCTGCCGAATTCACCATCCTGCCACTGCCCAGGAAAAAAACCATGACGAGTGCCACCACCATCTTTGCCCCGGAGGAGATTCCAAGTACAAAGGGTCCGGCGATGGGATTATGGAAAAAGGTCTGCAAAAGGTAACCGGACAGCGCCAGTGCACCTCCTAATACTGCTGCAAGGATCGTGCGGGGCAGGCGCAGCTGCAATATGATCGTCTGCTGCTTTTCCCCCATTGGCTGACCGGACAGGATCTTTAGGATTTCGGACAGGGAAACCGAGACGCTTCCGATACAGATATTGAGCAATATGCCTGCAGCCATTGTTGCTGCCAGCAGCAAAAACGCTGCCAGAATCCTTCTTTTTTTCCGTACTGCACTGTCTGCGGAGTTTTTTTCCATGCTGTGTTATCCCTTCTGTTGTCTTTCCTTACTACTTTAACCGGTACAAATACCTGGTCTCTTTGTCATCGCCCGTCAGCATCCTGTGAAAATCCTCGATCAGATTTCCGGCCGACATGGACTGCTGATACATATCCTCTGTCGTACACCAGACCTGATGATTTTTTACTGCCTTAAAATCCTTTAACAGACTGCACTTTTTCAACAAATCCTCCAGGGTCTGTACCTGCCTGTCGATCGTCGTGTTATACACTAAAAAGTCTGCATCCTGCGCCCCATCATAAAAATCCTCCAGCTGCAGATTGACCGTTGAACGGCGGGAGTCCGGATCTCCCAAATTTTCAAAGACATACTTTCCGCCGGCAAGCTCGATCATTTTGGGGATATAATCCGTGCTCTGGCGTACCTGCACCAGTCCGTTTGAAGTGATATAGAAAAAAGCGACGGTTTTTCCTGTGCTTTCTTCTGTTTCTACGCGCTTTAATGCTTCTTTTTGTTTTTCAAACAATTGATCTGCTTTTTCTTCCTGATCCAGCAGCGCACCGAAAAAACGTACCCATTCCACGCGCCCGAGGGGATGTTCCTCATAGCTGGAATACTCCACCAGCGTTGGGATGCCGAATTCGCCGAGCTTTTCCATCACCTCCGGGGTGTGGTAGATCATCGAATTTTCGATGGCCATGCTGCAGTTTTGGGACAGGAGCAATTCATAATCCGGCTGACTGTACTTTCCGGCATAAAGGAGAGTGCCATCCTTCATCGCCTGCTTTGCCGCCGGAATATACCAGTCCTCTTCCTTTAAGCCGCACATGGAAATCGCGTCCATGCTGTCTAACTGTGCAAACATATCCATTACGCTGGAAGCCACCAGATACAGGTTTTTCACAGGCTCCTGCAGCACGATCAGCTTTCCGGGCTTTCCCTCTGCAGAGGGGCTGACCAATGCTTCTGCGTCCTCCGGAGCTTGCTGATGTTTTGGAACAATCAAAATCCGGTCTCCATTTAGCCGTGTGGTCAGAAGCTTATAACCGCCCTCGTAATAATCCACTGCAAAATTTTCCGCATAGGAAAGCTCCATGCTGTGATCGTAGACAAGGGGATCAGCAGTGCTATTGCTGCCCGTTGCCGCACTGGTGCCCTTCGCGCCCGCGTTTTTGCCAGCCGACATGCCGGTGTCATTCGCGCCAGCTGCCGCGCCGGTACCATCTGCACCAGCCTGCTGCCCTTTTTCTGCCCCGTCCGCACCTGCTGTCACCGCGTTCCCGGCATGAAAGTTCAGCGTGTATTCGATTTCATGGGGTGTGCTCATCGCCACTGTATCTGCGATGACGGCAATATCCTGGTCGAATGCCTCCACCGGAATTTGAAACACAGAATTTCCCTCTGTATTGACCGGAAGATATTTTTCCCCGTCCACCACCATGTAGTCATAATTGGGACTGCTCCATTCCAGCGTTGCCACTGCTTTTCCGTCCTTTATCTCCACCTTTGCCGGAGAAGTGACAGATGCCCTGCCGCTTCCCCCCAAAAGCTCCACCTCCATCTGATACGTACCGTCCTGAAATTCCCAGCCAGTCTCTTCTTTCGTAAGTACTGTCTCCGTCTGCTGCTCCGATACGAAGGCCTGACTGCTGCAGCCACACATTCCCAACAGCCCCAGCACAAGCAAGCCTCCTGCAATCCATTTTTTCTGCATATCCTCTTCCTTTTTATCCTGTAAATAATTGTTTTATGCCTGACCGATCGGCGTAATTATACCATGCATACCTAAGAAGAACAACCGGATACTGCAGTGCGTTAAAAAGTGAAAATCATTGACACCCTTATGGAAAACGATTACAGTAAAACTATAAAACAAGTATTACTTTATGTAAAACAATCCACTATGAAAGGATATCTGATCTATGAAGGTTACTGTCCGTCTGCTGTCTGGCGCAGACCATCTCAGCCAGATCCTGACCGGCTTCCAGATGCTTTCCCGGGAAAATAAGCTTACCCTCGACATCCTTGACTGCCGCAAAGACTCTCCTGTTTATCAGGAAGCGTTTCTGGAGGCCCAGGTCAATGGAATCCGGATTCTGTTTGACCTGATGGACGGCTACTGGTATAACCGCCCGGAAACAGTTTTCCCGCTGTATCATTCCGCAGATATCGTTTTTAAACGGTCTTTTTCATCTGTTAAAAACAGTGAAGTTTTCGGAGCATTTTCAGAAAAAATTCATCCGTTGGGCTTCAACTATCACGTGTTCTGTCCTGGCTCCCCTCTGATTGGTACCACTTCGAAAATCGGATTTTTGAAAAAACGCATCAAAGGGGTGACCTGCTACGTCTCCGACTATGAAGCAAAGATGACGCACGTTTCTGCCCGCCCCCGGATTCTTTTTATCACTCGCCTCTGGGATCCGGCAGAACCAGTTGTTCAAACAGATTCGGAGCTCGTCCGCCAGTGGGGCGAAATCAACGAAATGCGGATGCTGCTCGTACGAAAGCTGCGCGCCACCTTTCCAGAGCAGTTTATCGGAGGCATTCAGGACAGCCCGTATGCGCAAACACAGTGTCCTGACCTGATTCTTTCCGAACACTCCACCTGGAAACGGATCTATCTGCATCGCATGAAGCATTCCGAAATCTGCATTGCCTCCACCGGTCTGCACCAGTCTTCCGGATGGAAGATTGCAGAATACCTCGCCGCAGGAAGAGCGATCGTGTCCGAGCCGCTTTGTTATGAGGTTCCGGGGCCGTTTCAGGCAGGCGAAAACTACCTGACCTACACCTCTGCAGACGGCTGCATCGAACAGATCAGGACGCTGCTTGCACATCCCGAGCAGATTTTGCAGATGGGACAGCGAAACCGCGCTTACTACGATACATGGCTGCGCCCCGACCAGATTGTGACAAAGGCACTGGAGCAGGCGAAGATTTTGCTGTAACGCAACAATAGAATGCACGCTTTGCGAGCATTCTATTGTCATGAATTAAACCCAAAAGGAGTGTTTCACGATGACTCAGCAATCAGATCATTTCTCCCGCCATGCAGGCTTTGAACTGCTGCGGATTATTTCCATGATGATGATCGTCCTCATGCACGGGATCGGTCACGGCGGTCTGGGAACAACCGCTGCTCCCGGAACATTTCCCTATTTTATTTACTGGCTCCTGTTCATGCTCGGACGTGTCTCTACCAATTGCTTTGTCATGCTGACCGGCTATTTTATGTGGCAGTCCAAAACGAAAGCATCCCGCCTGTTTCGAATCGAAATACAGGTGCTGTTTTATTCTCTGCTGACCTTTGTGATCGGGCTGTTTGTCAATTCTGTCTCTCTATCTGCCGGCACTCTTCTGCGGGCTGTTTTTCCGACCACCTCCTGTGTATACTGGTTTTGCTCCTGCTATTTCATATTGTATCTTGCGATCCCGCTGTTAAATAAAATAATCGCTTCCCTCACGAGAGCGCAGCACCGTTTTATGCTGATCGTGCTCTTTCTCCTATTCAGCCTATGGTCGACCGTCTGCTTCTGGTCCGGCATGGCGCGGGTGGAAAACGGCTATAGTTATGTATGGTTTTTCGTTCTTTATTTTACGGCAGCATACCTTTCCATCTATCAGGTGCGGATGTCCTCTGCACTCTGCCTGAGCCTCTATTTCGTCTTTTCCCTGCTTTCTGTTCTGGTGCGGATCTCTGCCTCCGGGATCGAAGCACGGATGGGACTGGAAGGAATGCTCGACACACTCGGCGGATACCAGTCTCCGACCGTGTTTATCGCATCCATTTGCTTCTTTTTGTTCTTCCAGAATCTCAAAATTCAGGGCAAACGCCCGAAAAAAATTATCCTCGCCATTGCCCCGCTTTCTTTTGGCGTATATTTGCTGCATGACAGCGATTTTACCCGCACATTTCTCTGGGAAAAAATCGCGCTTTCCCGTTTTGGAAGCCTGCCTGCGTCCCTTGGCTACCTGGCTATCGCAACCCTTTGCATCACCTGTGCAGGGTATCTTGTCGATACGCTGTATCAGAAGATTTACCAGGTGATCTTTCGGAAAAAAGCGGAAGGGAAAGTGGATGAGATCACAGAAAAGATTTATCAATGCATCAAAAAAGGCGAGTGAAGCTTTTCACTCGCCTTGATCTTTATTTCTTCAGCGGTTCACAATCCTCTAAACGCTTCTCAATGGTTTCCCATGCCGCTCAAGCGCCCACTCTATTTCTCAATCAGGCTCACATAAATTTCCTGCAGACGCTTTGTTTCTTCCACAATATCGTAGCCCGCGCTGCGTACAACGCTGCGTCCCTCTGCTCTCTCCCTGTCAGCCGTTCCCAGCCTGATCAGTTCCTTTGCCCAGACCTCATCCGACTGCTCCAGGCTCAGCCGAACCGCCCTGTCTGAAAGGATGATTTCATCCGTAATCGTATCCGAGAACACACACGGCAATCCGGATGCCTGCGCTTCAATTCCGACAACCGGCAGCCCCTCAAATAAAGACGGCATCAGGAAAACATCCATCGCCTGATACCAGATCGAGGTATCCTTTTGCACGCCGAGAAACGAAACGCTGTCATAAATTCCAAGCCGTTTTGCCTTTTCTTCCATGGCAGCCTGCAGCTCGCCTTCTCCTGCCAGCAACAGATGGCTGTTCGGATATATTTTTTTCAGACAGGCAAACTGTTCCAGCATCCGGGTATGATTTTTCTGTACCATAAACCGCGCCACAGAACCGACCACCAGCTTATCCTCCAGATGATATTCCCGGCGAAGTCTGGTGCGTACCTCGCTGCGGTAGCCAAACCGCTCCAGATCGATGGCATTATGGATAAGCACACCGCTCTCGTTCCATCGTTTTTCACCGAAATAATAGATTCCGGCTTCTCTCCCGCATGCAAAATAGTCTGTCGCTGCTCCCGGAATCATCGCCTTACAAACCAACTTGACCGGCAGTTTCAGTCCATGCGGCAGATGCGTATTATGCGCATGGGCAATTCGAACCGGAAATCCCGCCTTTTTTGCTCCGTTTAACGCATAAAATTCCATCGCCTCGTTATGGGCATGCAGCACCTTAATTTCTTTTTCCCGGTCAAGGAGTATCTTCATATAGCGCAGATATTCCGGATACTTTAAGGGGCTCAGTCCCGGTCCCATAAAAATACGACCGCCCAGAGAACGCACCTCATCATCAAAAAATCCCGGTTTTTCTTTATTTACCAGAAAGTCAAACTGAAACTGATCCCGATCCAGATGCCGGTAATAATTCATCAGCATCGTCTCAATTCCGCCGCGATCCATATTGCTCACAGACTGCAAAATTCTGATCATCTTTTCCGCTCATTTCTGCGCACGCTTTTTTGCGCATGTCGAGTTTGTGTCAAGTGCGCGCAGACACAAATCTCGCGATTGAAAAATTTTATTCTTCAATCTTTTCCTGTCCTTTCCGTCCCTACTTATTATGCAATCAACGGAAACCACTTTCCCTGCAGCTTCCACAGTCCATACTCCGAGGTCATCAGCGCCCGGTGCGCTGTCCGGACTGCAAACGGCGCATGTTTTGCTTCATAATCTCCCGCATTTTTTTGGTAAAGCAGACAGCAACAGGCAAATACGCCCTGTTTTTCTTCTTCCGTAAGCCCTGCCACACACACATAACAGTAATTCGACAGCTGCAGCGTCAGATTTCGATAAAACAGTTCGTCCCACGGCTGCTTGATCCTTCTGTGCTGCTCCAACAGCTCTTCCACGATCCAGTATGCCTGCACCGCCTTTTTCGTCCCCTGCGAGGTAAACGTAATTCCGTTTGCATTTCTCCGCCATGCATAGACCACCTGCGAAATGGAAGCAATCTTTTCAGCCGCCGGAAAAATCAGAAAATGGATGACCGCATCCTCAAAGCAGGTATATCCTGACGGAAACCGGATCTCATCAAACAGGCTCCGACGATACAGCTTCGCCCACGGAGTCCCCGGCAAATCCAGACAGTCATATGCCGTGCGTTTTTCATAAATATGTTCTGCAAACCGCTGTGCTGCCCCAAATTTCCCGTCTCCATCCAGATACTGCCAGCCGCCCTGCACGATATCCGCACCGGTCTGCTGCGCTTTCTGCAAAAGCGCCGAAATCGCTCCCGGCAACAGTACATCGTCACAGTCCACAAACAGAAGATATTCTCCTTTTGCCTGCAAGATCCCGGCGTTGCGTGCCTTCGCTGCACTTCCACCGGTTTCTTTCGTCAGCTCAACCCTTCTGACTTCTCCCCAGTTTGCATATTCCTCCAGGATATCGCCGCTGCTGTCTGTAGAATTGTCGTTGACTGCAATAATTTCCACTGTACTGCCGCACTCCTGCGCCAGAATGCTGTTCAGACACTGCTTTAAATCCTTCTCCCCGTTATGTACCGGAACGATGACGGAAACAAGGACTTCTGTCTGTCCAAAGGGCTGCAGCGCCTGCCAGCCATCTGTATCTGCTGCCGGTCTGAGATAGCATTTTTTCGCCGCCTCTGCCGCCTGCAAAAGCGCATTCTCGCTCATCTGTTCTTTTTTTAAGCATCCAAGCAGATCGACGGCAGCCCGTCCGACCATTCTTCCGCCCCACGCGCCGACCGCAGCGGCGCAGCGGTTTTTCGTCCAGTCATAAATGAACTGATAAGCTCTCTGATTTCGCAGCATGTTTTTCCTTCCTTTCCTTCAGCCTTGCAATCGCTTCAAACGTCCGCCGGCAGTTATTTCCGTCATGCAGCGGGAAAAACCGCTCTGTACGCTGCGCGTATTCTGTCTGCATCTCCATGCCGTTTTCAAAGCTCTCCGTCAGGGCCTCCAGCAGCGCTTCCTGTGTCGTACATACCGGTCCAAACCCGTCCCTTCGGAAATCGAAATATCCCTTCTGATAATGATATTTACGAAACTCCTCTTCGTCAAACTGATAATACACAACAGGCTTGCGCAAAAACGCCACATCAAAAAAGACGCTGGAATAATCCGTCACCAGGAGTGCACAGTCCATCAGAAGCTTCTGCACATCATGGGTCTCCTTCGACACGATTGTGATCCGGTCCGAGCCCGATTTAAATCTCCGGCTGTCCTTCTGCATTTCAATATGGGGATAAAAAACAAGCCGATAATCCTGCTGTTCCAAAAGCTGCTCCAGTTTCTTACAGCAGAGCAAAGACTGAAAGTGCTCATAATACGCTGTGTTTCGAAACGCCTCCCCTGTCGGGTAATGAGAGCCGCGCCAGGTCGGCATAACAAGAATCATCTTCTCTTTACGCTCTGCCCGGATCAAATTATCAAACCGCGCCAGCCCGACATACTGCGGCACGTGTTCCGGATATCCGAACGTATCGCGGATGTATTCATATTCCGGCTTCGCTCCGCAGACAAACAGATCCATATACATATTTTTACGGTGCAGCCATTCCATTTCATCCTTGATGATGCCATGCTGCAAAAAAACCTGTTTTCCCCTCGCCCGGATTCCTTTTCCTGCAAGATGATAAAATAAAATCAGATCCGGCGCACAGGGCTGTACATGCGTGCCAACCAGAAAATCCGCGCAATAATACGCCAGATAATGAGAAAAGCTCCCTCTCGGAACCATTCCTCCCAACGCCTCGATTTTCGCCCGGTCAGCACTGTCTGTCTCGATCACATAACGCGCATTGATTTCCGGATGCTCTTCTTTTAAATACCGGTAAAACCAGTAACCATTATCCCGCGCATCGTTTCCACGCTCACATACCAGCCACAGCTCCCGATATTTGGCACTGCAGCACCTGCAGACCGCACCGAACAGCTTAAAAAAGGCCATCAGGCATAGTTCCTTCAGATAACACAGCGCTCTTACAACTTTTCTCATGTTCCCTCTCATCCTTTTTCCGGTTTGCCTGTCAACGGTGTCTCTGACTGGAAAGCCAAATAACCGCCCTATACTGATGAAGCTTTAATAAAAGCAGCTTAATCCGGTCATTTCTGCTGTGAAAGCTCTTTACTGCAGTATTTTTTATTGCGTTTTCCACCCGCGGCAGCTTCACCGTTTTTTGCAGCCAATCTGTCCGCTCTTTGGCAGACAAAGGACCGCTGCAGACATTTTTAATGCCGAGCTGCAAATCCCGCACCGTACAGTAACAGGCTTTCTTCCGATGCATTTCGCTGTCCTGCAGCCCCCAGTCCTCTACCACGCTCCAGACCGCATCACTTAAATAAAAATTGTCCTGCAGCCGCTCCGGATGCCAGGAGTTGGAAAGCGACGCGCTGCGCGCAAACGTGTAATGATACAGCGGCTTTTGGATCGCTACCAGGCAGGACGGATTCTGCCGCATAAACGCTACATAAAACAGACCATCCTCCCCGAGTGTCCGCTCCGGGAATCTCAGATGTTCTGCTTCAATACACGCCCTGCGCAGCATTTTCGTGGCAACCAGATAGTAGGATGCCAGCACATCAAAATGCTCCTGAAACGGTTTTCCCCGATATACGCCGCAAAGCGCAGGACCATCGATCAACGTCTTCACACAGTTGCCGTTCTTATCGTAATAATCATTGTAAATTCCAAACATCACGATATCTGCGTTTTCCTTTTTTGCAGCCTCATATAACACCTGCGCCATGTCAGGCTCCACCCAGTCGTCCGGGTCCAGAAAACAGACATATTCGCCCCGCGCTGCATCCAGCGCTGCATTCCGCGCCTTTGCCACACCTTTGTTGGGCTGATCGATGATCCGAAACCGCGGATCCTCTGACGCAGCGCTCTTACAGATCGCAAGGCTGTTGTCCCTGGAACCGTCATTGACGAAAATCGCCTCGAACCCGGGCATTGTCTGCGCTTTCAGACATTGGATGACCCGGGGCAGATAACGCTCCATATTGTAAACCGGAATCACAAAGGAAATCCCTGGTGTCTTCATTTGGTTTTCTCCTCCTCTTTATCCCTCCTGCATCATGCTTCGGATCTGTTCCTGCATTTCCGCCCTGCTTTTGGGCTTCCAGATCTCCTTCTTGGGCGGCTGATGCCGTTTTTCAGCATAAGAAAGCACAATAATCCGAAGCGCCATCGTGCTCCAGAAATAAAATGCCGTATTATCCGTCAGATAAGTGATCGTCATATATCCAAGATCCGCCATGTACAAAAGCGCCGTGTTGTTATCCGCATACTTCGTCCAGAAAATCGGACCTATCACATACTGGATGCCGGACCACAATACAAAGCCCGGGAAACCCATTTCCACAAATACTTTCAAAATATCATTGTGAAATGGATAGGGATGGTTGATCAGACCGGAGCTGTACCAGTTTGCAACGATCGAATCCACATATTCAAAACCGTGTCCCATATAGCCGATGGAAAAATCATAATGCTCTCCGACAAGCTGCCACAAATAATCACGCCCCATCATGTCGATTCCGACCATATTCATAATCTTTGACACTTCTCCCGTCCGAACCCCGTAAACATACAGGAAAAAGAACGCAACCCACAAAAGACCCTGTAGGATCAGAAAGGGCTTTAAAAACTTTTTATTTTTCAAAAAAAACGAATGCACAACGAAAAGAACGACTGCCGGAATGGCGATCCGCTTCATTCCGACCAGAAAGAAAAAGGTACACAGTAAGATCATCCGCCAGCGCTTTTTTCTTTCCCTGCGTGTATCTTTCGGTGCAAACACCACATAATAGAGCACAAGCTGTCCGAATACAAACGTCAGGTCATGAATTTCCAGATTTCTTGCATAGCCCTCCGCATCACCGAAGGTCACCAGACAGGTGATCAGGGACTGTATACTCGCTGCAATACCAAAGGATGGAATCTCCAATACCATGATCGCCCCGTTTGCCAGGCACATGGCGACCGCAAACAGATCCACTGCTTCTGCACCAAACAAATACACACCGGAAAGTGCCGTCAAAATCGCAATGCTCTGGAAGATCACCTTGGAACAGCCCCGGATCATGGAGGAGAGATTCATAAAATTCAAAATCCAGATCACCATGGACCACAAAAGCAGAGCTGTGATCAGGGACATGTAAAACAGCGTAGGTCCTTTCAGCTGTTTGAAGCGTTTCAGATCCGGAAAAATGATCGCATATGCTATAGTCATACAAATGATACCGGCTGTGAACGCCTTCGGCAGACCGCCAAGCATATTGTTTAACGTTTTCCATTCTCCCAGACCTGCGGCTGTCAACAGAAAAATAAAGCAGAGCCGCAGCCCTTTCTGGATAACCGGATTGTTCTGATCCAAAAAGGGGCGTGGCTTTTGTTTCACTGTGTAGTCTTTTTTTACGATAATTTCAGATAAAGTACGCAACCGCAAACTCCTTATCAGTCTGTCATCTCATGGAACGCATTTTCAGCCATCTGCACAATTCTTTCCATAGACCTTTATATTCCTCTAAGTTTGTTAAAACATTCACCAGGAAATAGAGTGCCGCAATCCACAGGGAATTTAATACTGCAATTCCCGCAACATAAAAGTAATTGACCGCCCTGCAGCCGTCCAGCCCGAGTATCCATAACACGACTGCTGCAACTGCCGCATTGACTGCGACCTTTTTTATGCTCCGTTTTGCATTTCCCGGACGGACATTACCGAACATGTACCGGGAAAGCGCTATGGTCCGATAGGTAAGTGCAGCCAGGGTTCCTATCAGACAGCCTGCAATTCCGATCCGCCAGGTCAAGATCAATGAGACCAGGATATTGATGACCATTTCCCGGACAGCCTGTCCTTTCGTGTCATCAAATTTTCCGGCGATGGATTGCAGCTGGATCAGCGGCATTTCCACACAGGACAGGATCGACCATGCCGCAAACAAAAGCAGCATCTTCTTGCTGTCATAGATCGACGCATCCGCTATTCCGCTGGTATACAGACGGATGATGGGCATCAAAAATGCCGTGATCACCGTATAGACCCAGAACACAAACATATAATACAGGGATTCATACCATTCAAACGCCCGTTCAAACTGCTCTCGGCTGCTATGATACAACTGTCCGAACCGAAACGTCACTCCATTGGAAAACGCTGTGATCAACTGTTGGAAATTTGCAAAAAACAGCGAAAATACCGCATATACGCTGGCATAATTCATTCCGCACATAAAGGAAATAATAACCGTATCCGTATTGGAAAATAAGCAGGAAGAAATCTGATGGATCAGAACAGAGTTTTTCTGGGCCAGAGCACTGTGATCCGGCTCTGCCTTCCAGTCAATCCACTGGTAATGCTTCCGCACATAAAAGATGATAAAAACAACCTGAACGATCGAAGGTACACAGTAGGTGGCCTGGATCAGAAGCAAATTATCAGAAATCATCAGAAAAATCAGCTTTAACAGATTGGAAATGACCATTGTGACCATCGCCAGGGATGTCACGACATATTTCTTTCCCTCTACCTCAAGAAATGCATTGTACTTTCCCCGCAGCGAAAACAGTACGATTCCAGGCACACCATACAGCAGGATGATGCAGCAGACCGTAAAATAATCCAGCTCCGTTTTTATAATCAGCGGATATAACAGCGCAAATCCAACTGTAATCGCAGTATATGCCACGCTCGTCTTCAGGTAAAACCTGCGTGTTGCAGACAAAATCCCATTGATGCCCCCGGTATCGCCCTTTGCTACAGGTCCATACAGGGAATACTGTGCCGAGAGTCCAACCCCCGCCTCCAGAAGGGACAGATATGCAAAAATATTTTTTATGGTGCTGTTGAGTCCATTTACCTCTGAGCCAAAATTAACCAGATACAGTCTGGGAAGTACCAGACCAAACACCGCAATGACAACCTGATATCCAATTGCCGTTATAATATTCAGGATTACCCGTTTATTTTTTTCACTGCTTGTCGTTGTTTCCGCTCCGCTCATCGCACCATCGTTTTCCTTTCCTCTTTCCTGTCTGTTACGCCGGAAGACCGATTTTCCTGAAAATGTCATCCAGTCGACAAAGCCTGATCAGCTTTCCGAACAGCCAGGGCAGTGCAATCGCACTTACCATACAGGCTGCAACCGTTGCCACAGCAGAAAAATGTAGCTTCTCATACAGAAGCATCCCCAGCAGGGCACAGCAAAACGGCTGATGATACAGATAGTACCGCATCGTATTTCTGCCAAACTGCGCAAGGCGTCCCAGGTACCGGTTCCACAGAATACATACCGCCAAAATTCCCAGGCAGATGCCGACCGTAATCGCATTATCCACATAGGACATCCCTAGATTTATATAAGGATTGTCATAAATCTCTACCGGCAAAAAGCAAATTTCCAGCACCAGCGCTGCGAAACTGCACGCTCCCACTGCTGCCAGAATTCCAGCCTTCTTTTCCACCTTTTCCCGTACAAGCAGCGTCCCGAGCAGGAAAAAGAGATATTTCTGGAAAAATCCCTTGAAAACCCATATCCAATCCCTGCAAAACAACGTATAAAATGCCGGCAGTGACAGAATCAGAAGTATTGCTGCCCTTCTGGCATACTTCTCTGAAAGAAACTTATCCTTCAAAAAAGTGACTGCTGTAAATAAAAACAGGGTCTGCAGATACCAAAGATGAAAGCTGTAAGGATTTTCATTTTTCAGCATCGCAGCCAGGTATTTTGCCGGGGGAATTTTCTGATAGGCAGTATTTTCCAAAAGCGCCCTGCACGGTGCTAAAAGCTGCGCAGCGACAAATATCACATAAATCAGGACGGAATAGGAAAACCACGGCAACAAAAGAGCTTTTGCTTTTTTTCCCAAATAACGCCACTCCGTCAGGGTTTTATTTTTTTCAAGCGTCAGGGCGTACCCAAAACCGGAGAGCAGAAACAGCAGCGAGACGTGGAACCGATATACCAGCGCATAGGAAAAATCGCACCACGCATAGGCTACCCGCATACTCTCCCGAAAGGTATGACCATAGATAACCAGGAGCACCGCAATACCCCTGGCTGCATCAACATAATGAAAACGTCTATCCTTCACGTTTCCTCCTCTGTCTTATCCTTTTTTTCTTTCTCCATCTGCTTCCATTTTTTCTGTGAAAGGCGCAGCAGCTCTCGGATTTCATAAGTATCTGTTTCTTCCGTCGTTGCCCACGCCGCCGTATAGCGGATCGGATATTCCGGATTTAAGCTGTTATATTCCTCTACCTGATTGTCCAGGATCCGGATCATGGCTGCTGCTTTTTTGCTGCTGCACTCTTCAAAAAATACAACAAAGCGGCCAATTCCATTATATCCTCTCATGCCTTCCGTATCTCCCATCAGCTGTACCAGTCCGGCGAAATCCTTTAACACGCCATCGCCTACGGTATATCCGAACCGCTTTGTCAGTTCGGACAGATTATCCAGACTCAAAGTAAAGCAGGTGAAAGCTTCCGGCAGAACCTTTCCCGCCATTTCTCCAATATAAATATTTAACTTTTCCCGGTTCGGCAGCCCTGTCTTCTTGTCGACATACAACAGATAGTCCACGATATCCGACAGTCGTCCCAAAAGGACTGCTCCGCAGCAGCCGATCACGAAAAACAATACCAGCGCGAGCATAATATAGAGCTTGATATTGATCGAAGGCGCTACGCGGACAGAGCTGACCATTTTCAGATAATCCGCACTGATATACAGGTTCAGTTCCTTACTGCTGGTATTGACAATTTCATAATATTCCTGGAGCTCGTTCTCATAATCATTGATCATCTGCTCCATTTTTGCATGCTCTTCCTCTGTTCCGCCAAAGGACACGTTCTGAAAGGCCGTCAGGGTCTCTTCCAAAAACTGACGGTCGATCTTGTCTGCCGCGATGGTCTTATCAATTCCGACCAGCTCAAGGATCAGGTTATCGTAGGTTGTGATCGCCTTTTCACCGGCTCCTGCATCCTCGATGGTTCCCAGAATATAATTAGACGAAACATTGTCTCCGCCCTCTGTAAAATAGCTCTTCAGAATTCCGGCATTCTTTTCCACATAGGAAGCGATCAGCCTTTCGATCTCGCTGCGCTGCTGTGCTCCAACCGCTTCACTGTTCTGGGAATCTGCAATGCTGTTTGCAATAAATTCCTGCAGGATCTTACCATCCCGTATCTGCGGTCCATCCAGAACATATGCATACAGCTTCGGGATCTCATATTTTTTCAGTTCAGAATAAATCGCACAGAGATCTTTGTACGTATAGCCTGTCTGGGAGGATCTGAAGTTCGGGTAGCTTTCCCGCTTTGCCAGCAGGAAATCATGCATATCGTTGGTATCGTTTTCGAGGATACGGACACATTCATAATAATCATAACCGTTATCCAGAAGATTCCTGGACGGATTCAGGGACAGCTTCTGCTCCACATATTTTTCCGTATAATAGGTACAGTAGCTCTGCATGATCGCATCCAGCATATTGCGTGCATAGCTGCCGCCCAGCTTTCCATCCACCACCAGACTCACCTTATAAGTATCCGGAAAATAGGTGACTTCTTCTCCCTTTTCGATCAGTGCATCGTTGATCTTCTCCTGTTCCTCTGAAATAATCGGTGTAACGCTGCAGTTCGATCGTACTGTCGTCAGTCTTCCGGATGCTCCAAGAGAATCCATCGCCTGTGCAATTACGGTAGAGGAATAGATTTCATTCACATCCAGATCAGAACCGTCCGGGGCATAGCCGTCCTTTATGCCGTCATTTGTGTACTTCAAAACAACAGATGCTGTATATTGCTGCTTTCCCTGCGCATACAGGTAAATCATTGCCGCCCCTGCCATCGTCAGCAAAAAAATCAGCATACTGAAACGTTTCAGATATCGCAAAATCTCAAACTTTTTCACTTTTCTTTATGCCCTTTCTGTTCTTCCTGACTTTCCTCAGAGAATTCAAGCCCACCATAAACGCCAGAACTGCTGCAGCTTTCATTCCTGTCTTTTTTACGTTAATTCGTTGAGTAAAGGACGCATTATTATAAGTAAAAGAGACATAGTTCTGTGACTTGTATCTGATATATGCCTTATCCAATATAAACAGCTGATCCGAAATCTCATTGATTCCGCTTTCCAGCTTGTTGATCATATCCTGTGCTTCCTTCAGACGCCCTGCATCATCGGTAACCGTCTGCATCTTCTCCACTACATAACTGGTATCCACGATTTCCGACTGATAATCCGTCGCTGCCTGCAGCGAGCTGTCCGCAGAACGCGCCATATTGTCCATTGCAGTCTTTGTCCGGGACATGTAATATTCTTCCATCTCATCTGTCGTCGGGATCATGACAACGGATGTCATGGACTTTTCATATACGGAAATTCCGTTTTTGTTGGCATCATAATATGCCATTTCCTTCTGTGCGGCAATATCGTCAATTTTGTTTTTGTACTCCAGAATGCTGATCAGCAGGGAAGCATCCTTTGCAATCCCTCCTTCGATCACGTAGGCCTTCACATTCGGAATATCATAATCCACAATATTGTTGATCTGCTTGCTCAGCGTCGTGAAGTTATTGGTAGACGAATCCGGATTTTCGGTATCGACATAGCTCTTGTTTTCGCTCAGACGCGCATTTAAATACTGCATGATACATTCTGCCCGCAGCTCCAGCTCATTCAGACGCAGGTAGGGCTCACAATCTGTTGTAATTTCGAGTTTTTCCTTTAACATGTCCTGATTATCGCAGTAGTTTTTCTGAAAAAACTCACGGTATGCTTCACAGATACTTTTCAGCAGACTGATGGTTGTCCGATTTTTCAGTTCCAATCCGTCTGCATTGAGATTGATATTATAGGATGTGCTGATGTAATCGTCACTTCCGCCCACATGTCCCGTTCCTTCCGGAGTGATGAAGACATGGCTGGCAAGCTCCGATGCGGAAATGCTTCCCTGCAAACCAACTTTTTCGATGGCACGCTGCATAACCTCCTCTGAAACGATTTCATAGGCGTTAAAACGGGTTTTATTCGGGCTTAAGCCCAGGGATGCCTCTGAATAATTAAATGAAATATTCGCGCTGGACCAAATGCCGCTTTCCGCATAATGAATGCATCCAAACAAAATGCACAAGATCAGCATATAATATGTCATCCGATATTTGTTTTCCCACAGTATCTGAACTGCTCTTTTCACTTTTCCTTTAATTTCTTTCATTGCACTATCCTACTTACGGCATTGGAAGGTTTAGTTAATATCGATCACTGAAAGCTCCGGAACATTATTGATCCTCGGCCATTTGTCGGAATCTCCCAGTCCACGGCTGACAATCAGCGTCGCCTTGTTGTCAAGGGTATAGACACCTCCTCCATACTCCGGGAACAGTCCCTCTTCCGCAGAATAAAGAGCGCCCAGCTTCGGCAAACGGACAATTCCGCCGTGGGTATGTCCTGCAAGTCCAAGGTCAAAGCTGTAATTTTCCAGCTTCTCCGGGAAATAAGTAGGCACATGCGCAATACAGATGCGCAGATCATATTGATCCTCTGCTTCCTGCGCCTCCATACACTCTTTCGCTCCATAGCTTGCAAAATCTTCCGGTTTTCCTTCTATACCGATCACACTGACCGTATTGTCATACAGGGAATAGGACGTTTCCTCGTTCCGCAGGATTTTCACGCCTGCATCTTCGAAGCGTTTTACCAGTTTCTCATCTCCCTGATGATAAATCTTCACATCCTCATGGTTGCCCAGCACACCGCATACCGGTGCGATCTCTGTCAGCTGACTGCAGAGGGAGATCATATTGTCATAAGAATCCACAGTATCATTTACAAGGTCTCCGCCAAGCAGAATCAGGTCCGGTGAAAGATTTTCTATATCCTCTACAAGATCGCCGTTATCCATTCCGTATTCCCGCAAATGCACATCTGTCAGAAAAGCTATCCGAATACTGTGTGTCAGCTTTCGGGAGCTGACCTGATAAAATTCCGCCGTATAATTCGTCCGGTTATCGTAAATATTTTTGGCAAGTCCGCCTGCCAAAAGCAGGATCAAAAAAAGAAACTTCGCCAGAAACTTCATTCCTTTTTTTAATCTGCTTTTTCCAGCTTTCTTTTCCGTATGTTTTATGTTTTTTGCAGGTTCTCTCTCTATGGGCAAAGCTTTGCTGCTGCTTCTTCTCTGATGTACCTTGCGTACCAGCGCCTGTTCCCGCATCCGGTTTGCATAGTGATTCGGCGCAAGTGCAAAGACAAGAGCCTTTGCTCTGCGTCTGGCTTTATAGGCACATTTTAAAACGACAATTCTCTTTACACCAAGCTTTTTTCTGCTTTTTGGTTCACTGGCACAATAGCAATCAATATATTTCCAGGACAGATCATCTTCCAGAAGCCTGCGCAGCTTCCGGGGCTTTACTGTTTTATAAAGCTTCCTCAGTCCATCGTAGATCTTCACCCTGTCTGCAATTTTTTTTGCGTTTAAGGCCGTGGAATTCATAATAGAATCACTTCTGGAATTATCATAATGATAATAGACATAATCTGTCAACACAACCCGTTCCGCTTTTAACAATGCTCTCGGTGTAAATTCTTCATCTTCATGTAAAATACCGTACTCAAAATACAGGTCATTTCTGACAAGAAAATCTCGCCGAAACATGGTTCGGATAACTTCTACCCGAAGCGCACCGCCCTCCAGACAGCCCATCAGATATGCCGGTCCGCTATAGATACGATGATACTGAAAACGCTCCTCTGCAACCTTTTCAAATCGCGCCATTCCTTCAGAGGGTTTCTCCAGTGCCATTTTGGAGATAATTATATCTGCAAAGCCTGCCCTTGCTTCCTTCCATAGGTTGGCACAGGCCTGGGGCTCCAGATAGTCATCGCTGTCTACAAATAAGACATATTCCCCATGCGCCCGCTCCAGTCCGTAGTTGCGGGCATCCGACAAGCCGCCGTTCGGTTTATGGTAAGCGGTAATTCGTGCATCTTTTTTTGCATAATTGTCACAAATTTCTCCGCACCGGTCAGGGCTGCCGTCATCTATAAGAATAATTTCCAACGACAAAAAATCCTGCGCAATCAGTGACTCTACACACCGGACAAGATACTTTTCCACCTTATAAATTGGTACAATTATTGAAATTTGCACATCCTGTTTCTTCATCAGCAATTTTGCTCCCAACGCTTCTCATTTTTTCTGTTCAGAGCACATTTGTAAACATCTTCATGCCATTCGATCACTGCATCATAATCAAAATTTTCTTTGACATATTCCATTTCCTGCTTCAGCAACTCTTCGTCTTTTGGAGTTGTTAATTCCTTCGAAAGCGCAGCCGCCAGCGAATCACTATTCTCTGCCTCAAACTCTGCCCCGTATTGTTTGGTAATCACCGTATTTGCCGGAATATCACTGACCAGACATCTTCCGCCACAGGACATTGCCTCCAAAAGGGCAAGAGAAAGTCCCTCGGTATGGCTCGGCAGGACAAACAACCTGCAGTTGGAAAACAGCTCGGCAAGCTCTTGTCCCTGCACCAGTCCGGTACGAATCACCCTCGGGTCTGCATCGATTTTGCGGATCATTTCTTTCCCAAACTCCGTCTCTAGAGCCGGTCCTGTCAACACTAAACGTTCCTTCGGCTGGAGCTTCTGATACGCCTCCAGCAAATCCTGCGGTCCTTTTTCCGGAGAGATCCGTCCGACATACAGAATATAGCTGTCTTTTTCCAGGCCATATTTTTCCCGGATGACATTACAGGGAACCGGTGTGATCCGTTCCACTGCATTATGGATCAGAATAGAGTCCCGATTATACTTCTGCAGAAAATATTGTTTCTCCTCTTCGGAAAGAACGATTACTTCATCAGCAAAACGGGCGGCAACTTTTTCTCCCAGACGGAGATAAAAGGAAGCGAAACCACCCCACTTATCACTTCTCCAGTTCAGTCCATGCACCGTGCATACCGTATGCTTGCCAAACAGCTTTGCAAGAAACAATGGAACGGAGGGTCCGATCGCATGATAATGAATGACATCAAAATCATGGAATATTGTATCAAATGTCGCCAGAAAAGAATAGACCATCGCATTCAAAATCTGCTTTTTAAATGTAAAAATCCGCTTGACCCTGACGTTCTGTTCCAGATAAGCATTATGCCCCTTTTGCCTGCCTCTGTTGTACACGGTTACCTCATGTCCTCTGGCAGCAAGTCTGGTCGAAAGCTCATAAACTACCACCTCTACGCCTCCGGAACGAGAAGGGAAATCTTTATGTCCTATCATCGCTATTTTCATCTGTGTCTTCCCTTTCATTTGTATTTTTCTGAAGAAGAATGTCTCCTTTGTGATATCGTTCTCACTCTTTCTTAACAGAACCTTAACATGCAGTGCCCAACTGCAGTGTATCGTCTGATTCTGCTGCGCCTTTTCCCCTGAGACGCATATTTCTTCCTCTGTTCCCCGCTCTTTTAGATTTTTCCCTATCAGTTTAGATTAATCTTCACTATCTGTAAAGATTTTCAGAAATTTTCCAGCTCCTTTAGCACGGTTACTGTGGCTTCGTACGCTTCTGCCACCTTCTGATATAACTCCTCGCTGCCCTCGGTCTGACGTCCGCGCAGCTTTTCGGTCAGCTCGCAGTCTGCTTCGTATAATCTGTCCAGCCCAAGATTGGCGCAGATACCCTTTAAGGTGTGTGCGGCGCGGAATGCGTCCTCTCCGTCCTTTTCTTTCAGGGATTCCGTCAGCTCCTCAAAGCTCTTGTCTTCCAGAAATTTAACTGCAAACCGTTTTACCAGCGCTTCGCTGCCCATACGTCCCAGCACTTTGTCAAAATCAGATCCGATTTTTTCATAGCATTCTCTGACTGTCATCTTTTCCTCTCCTTTTCCCTTATCCTCTATCCTTCTGTCTTCAAACCCGCCACGAGGGTGTTACCCCCCCCCAGAGGTGTCCAGCTATTTCTGTGCTCAGCATTCATCAGCTGAATCGGGATATCTTCTTTTATCTCCAGCAGACATTCTATCAGCAACGGATTGAACTGTCCGCACTCTCCTGTGACGATCATTTCAATCGCCTTTTCATGTGGAATCGCCTTTTTGTATACACGCTCGTTGGTCAATGCATCATATACATCTGCAAGGGAAACCACCTGTGCTGAAATCGGGATCTCGTCCCCCTTTAAGCCGTCCGGATAACCTTTTCCGTCGTAGCGCTCGTGATGCCAGCGACAGATCTGTTCTGCAATACGTACCAGCGGTTCCTCCTGATACTGTTTCAGATCTTGCAGCATCGACCACCCGATCACGGTATGCTTTTTCATTTTTTCATATTCTTCCTGCGTCAGCTTTTCGGGCTTATTTAAGATGGCTTCCTCAATGCCGCTTTTGCCGATATCATGAAGTGCCGACGCCAGTGCGATCCGGTTTAAGTCTCCCCATGTCATCTGGTATCGATCCGTTTTCTGCATCAGCTTTTTCAAAAGAATCTTCGTCAGTATTCCGATATTCCGGACATGCTGTCCGCTCTCTCCGTTTCGGCATTCTACGATATGACTCAGGATATTGACCATAATTTGGTTGTTTTTCTCTTTTTCCTGCATCTGGCCTGCAACCAGGTCGATCAGCTTGCGCTGCTTTGCATACAGCTTGATGGTATTATATACACGTTGGCGAACAACACTTGTATCAAAGGGTCTGCTGATATAGTCTGATACGCCCATTTCGTATGCCTGACGGATATGTAGCTCCGAGTCTTCGCTGGAAATCATGATGACCGGAATATCTTCGATGAGATGTTCTTTATTCATCACCTTCAAAACACCGAGTCCGTCCATTCCCGACATGATGAAATCCAGTAAAACGATAGATATTTCTGTCCCGTATTGATGCAGCAGCTCCAGACACTCCTCGCCGCTGGATGCTTCTATAATGTCAAACCTATCCTTCAGCATTTCGAAGAGAATCTCCCGGTTGATCTTGGCATCATCCACAACGAGGACAAGCTCTCTGCCGGAGTCGCGTTCCAGCCTTTCTCCGACCTCCTGACGGATTCCCTCCGTACTGCTTTCTGTCACAACCTGATTTCTATGCTTCTTTGCCTGATACATCAGCCGATCCGCACGCTCCAAAGCGGTCCCCACAGTCTCTTCCACCGTCGTTACTCCTCCGATGCTCACAGAAAGGGAAATACCCGGATAGCCGTCCAAAGTGGTCTGATGAAGCTGTTTTTGGATCTGGTTGAGTTTTTTGTCAAAGGCGTCCTTCCGGATCCCGGGCAGTACCAGCAAAAATTCGTCCCCGCCGTAGCGGATCAGAAAATCTGATTTTCGGATATTGGATAAGATCACTTTTGCAGCACTATTGAGTGCAAGATCCCCCACATTGTGTCCGTAGGAATCGTTATAATATTTAAAATTATCCAGATCCATCATCGCAATGCCCACAGGTCCCCACATATTTTTGATCTTTTCTTCATAATAACGGCGGTTAAATACACCTGTCAGCACATCTTGATAGAGCTTCTCGTTATAGCCTGTCAGCTGTTCAATCAGATATTGTTTTTCCTCCAGATCCGTCAGTGCATCCTCATCCAGACGATGTACCAGCTCCATCACGTAAGGCTTTCCATTCATTTCCAGATATCTTGCAATCACCTGATAGATGTCATTCCCCACAATCTCCAGCTTGCACTTTTCTTTTCTGCTTCTGACTGCCTCCAGTGCAATGCAATGCTTACAGGGAGCCGAGTATTTCCACAGATCATAACAATGGCAGATTTCTGGTGCATCGATCTCCACCGGTTCTGCTTCCATGCCATCGTTTCTTCGCAGCAGCCTTTCCCCGTCCAGGAGCCTCACAATCGGAAAAAGCCTGCGGAAATATTTCATTTCTTTCTGAACCTGTTCTTTTGTTATGCTGACTTCCTGATTCATTCTTTTTTCCTCGCTGCAATATATTACATTTCATTTATTATATTGCGTTTTTTTTGACTTGTCCATATATTACGTTTTTTTGACTTGTCCATCCCCTCGTGCCTTGGCACATTCTTTTTTGTATAGAGACGCTGTTTCCTACTCGAAAAAAGGCGGAAGCGCCAGATACCTGACAGCTTCCACCCGATTTTTTCTATATTCTGATTGACGTTTTCATTTATTTGCGTCCCTGCAGCGCCTGTGCGATATCTTCTCTCATATCGATAACCGCCTGTCTGGATGCGTCCGCATAGTTAGCCGCACCAAACTGTGCATATTTTTCCTGCTGATATGCTGCAATGATGCCGCGGGAAGAGTTGACAATCGCGCCAAGTCCGTCTTCATTGAAAAAGTGGACCAGATCAGCGCCCTTGCCGCCCTGTGCGCCGTAGCCGGGCACGAGAATGTAGGACTTCGGCATCACCTTGCGCAGCGCCTTGCCCATTTCAGGATAGGTTGCGCCAACAACCGCACCAACATTGCTATATTCGCTGCCCATGCACTCGCTGCCCCATTCGGCAACCTTTTCACCGACGATTTCATACAACGGTCTGCCGTCCACCAGACGATCCTGGAACTCACCACTGCTGGGGTTGGAAGTTTTTACCAGCACAAAAATGCCCTTATTTTCTTCTTTGCAGACCTTTATGAACGGATTGATGCCGTCGGAACCCAGATACGGATTCACCGTTGCAAAATCCTCGTCAAAGGGTGCATAGCTCTTTTCTCCCACTACTACTTTTCCGAGATGGGCAACCGCATAAGCCTCAGAAGTGGAACCGATATCGCCGCGTTTTACATCGCCGATGACAACCAGACCTTTCTCTTTGCAGTATGCAACGGTCTTCTGGAATGCGATCAGACCTGCTACGCCGAACTGCTCATACATGGCGATCTGCGGCTTTACTGCCGGAATCAGATCCGCTACCGCATCCACGATGCCCTTATTGTACTGCCAGATCGCTTCTGCAGCGCCCTTTAACGTCTCGCCGTATTCCGCAAAAGCAGCTTTCTGAATCTGCTCCGGAATAAATTTCATCATCGGGTCCAGTCCGACAACGATTGGAGCATTTGTCTTTTTGATATTTGCAATTAACTGGTCAATCATATCTTTTTCTCCTTTTTGTTTTCCTGGCTTGCGTCAGTTTTCTAAGCTTCTGCTATGGTATCACATTCTGCTTCGGGCAACAAGTCCGGCGATGGGGTCTTCGATCAGTTTTTTGGAAAGTACCGCACCTGCACCGGTCAGAAGCAGCGCCAGAATCAGAAACGCTGCGTTCGGCAGTCCGATCTGTACCCGCACCATACCGAGTCCTTCTAAAATTACAGCATGCACCAGATAAATCTCATACGAATACCGATCCGTCCACAGCACAGCGTCCGAAATCCGACCTCCGATTCCTTTCCTGCAGAACCGAAAGCCGCTGCCTGCAAGCAGTAACATGCCAAAGCACCACGACCACCAAATAAACGAATCCGTCTGCGCCCTGCCAAGGGTCAAAACCGCACCTGCTGCCGCAATCATGCCGATATAGACAAGCAGCTGCGCGCCGATACGCCTTCCCGCCTGATGGATCTCCCAGACCAACATACCGAGCAGAAAATAATGCAGGTAGTAAAAAATCATCATGTAATCACCGTATCCGGTTTTTACCCACAAATACCGCAGAATCAATGCCAGTACATAGCAGAAAAACGCGCTCGTACATCCGCGGATCAGGCGCACAAAGACCGGCACAAGCAGATAAAATGCCATAAACAGGCTGATCGTCCACGTTGCGCTCAGGTTTCCCCAAAAATCATTCGGCGCAGGGATCACGCTGTTTGTCAGGAAAAAATACCGAAGCCAGTACAGGCCCTGCGGATCTGCCGGAATATCCTTTAAAATCAGCCCGTGCAGCAGGATGTTATAAAGGATCACCCCATAATACAGCGGAAGAATCCGCACCAGACGTTTTTTATAATAGGTCAGCAGTTCTTTTTTTCCAGCCGTCGGGAGCTTTCTGTCACAGCAGGCGAGATAGCCGCTGAGGACAAAAAAGAGATACACACCCGCCGCTCCCTGATTGGCAAGCCACGCGGCTTTTCCCGTCGCTCCCAGCCTCGGTGCAAGGTGGGTAATAAACACTCCGATACAGGCGAGCGCCCTCAGAAGCTGAATGTGTTCGTATTTTTGTTTCATATTCTTCCAATGCTCTGCATCAAAAACTGGAACATCGCTGCGTAGGTTGCACCATCATAATGCAGTCCGTCTGCCTGCGTGGTATATCCGCTGCCCGTCAGAAACACATACAGATTCAGTCGTCCGATTCTGGCATCCAGCCGGTTGTTTAACTGGTTGTTAAAATATTCTACCGCCCAGTTGCGTTTTCCGTATTCGTTTTCCCCGACCGGACCGACCGAGGCGAAGTACACCGTCGCACCTTTCGAAATCCAATCCTGTGCATATCGGTTAATCGTCGTAATATAATCGTTGTGTCGTGATAAATCATTGACGCCGTAATTGAGAATAATCACTGAGCCGGGCGTCACATACTGGTCGACGTCCTTTTTCGCCTGGGCGGTGGAAAGCCAGTCCACGCCACCTCCAAAGCATGCCACAAAGGCCGTACCAGGCCATGCTGCCGTTCCACCGACTGCATTCGCCATCTGTCCCGTGCGGGAGTCCCCGACGAAGATGACGTTGCCGCTGCCCGCCGGAATGGGGGCTTTCTGCTCAGCCTGCGCCTGAGCCAGTGCTGCCTGCTGTACTGCTGCCTGCTGCATTGCTTCCTGCTGCGCCAGTGCCGCCTGCTGCGCTGCCAGTGCCGCCGCTGCTGCTTGGGCCTGTGCCACCTGCTGTTTCACCGCTTCCGCCTGTGCAGCAAGCGCTGCCGTCATCGCTACATCCACGCAGACCGGCTGGCAGGCTGTCTGTGTGATATAGCCGATCGCATTTCCATAGACAATCTGGTACATGCCACTTTTCCCGCTGCCGGTCTGCCCGCATACGTTGACCGTCGTGCCGGCCGGTAAAATACCAAGTGCTGCAGAGGTTTTATCCGCCTGCTGCGTCACCGTTTTTTCTTCCCCGACGACTGCTGCCATCGTAACCGGCGTCACTTTTTTCCCGGATGCTGCCTGTGCCGTCATCGATATCGACAATCCGAGACAAAGGCACAACGCCAGACAGCAGATACGGGCGATCGCGCCGCCAAAAACCATTTTTCTGATTTTTACACGTTTCTCCATAGTCATTCCCTACATTTCTTTCTAAGCAGCCATGCGACTATACTGTCCTGTCCGTGTGTGGGGCTACCGCGTCTGCAGAAATACCGCTTCCCGCTGTGCCTTTTCATCGTCCGGATACAAAGCAAGGTACTGATCCATCGCAAGCTTCGCCTTGTCGTACTGCCCAAGGTATTCATACGCTACCAGTTCGTTGAACATCAGCGACTGCGTCGCCGTATTTCCCTCTACTTCCAGCCCCGCCTGGAACGCTGCAAGCGCCGCTTCATAATCGCCGCCCTTTAATTTGCAAAGCCCGAGCTGATTGTACAAGGACGCGTCCGGCGTTTTGTTCTGCAGGTAGGTGTTATAGACACTCGCCGCATAATTGTAATCACCGAGTGCCTCATAGGTCTGACCGAGCAGAGACGCTGCTTCCGCACCGCCGTTTTCCTGCGCCTTTTCCAAAGAGGTGCGGGCCTGCTCATAATCGCCCAGGTAGTAGCTGATTCTGCCGAGATCGAAATCCGAAATCCGCTTCCTGTCGCCGTCCAGAACATTTTCCAGATAGGATTTTCCAAGATCGTCCTGTCCGTATTTGCTGCAGCTGCAGAAAATATCAATCCGGATGTCGTAATCGTTCGGCGCAGCCTCAACCGCCTTGTCAAAATCGGCTTTCGCAGCGTCCGTACTGCCCTGCTCCAGCTCCATGGTTCCTTTTAAGTACCAGGCGGTCTTTTCCCCGGGCTTCAGATCCGTGATTGCCTGATAAACATGGATCGCTTTGTCGACCTGTCCGTTCCGATAATAGGCGGTCGCCAGATAATAGTTGATGTCATAATCCATCGCATCCGGACGCGGGCTGCTCTGCCCCAGCGCCTTTTCAAAGCTCGCCGCTGCATTCTCATAATCCGTCATGCCCATGTAAGCCAGCCCCTGCCCTCTGTAAACCTGACGCATATCCTCTTTATTCAGGGCTGCCGCCTCGAAGCAGGTCAGCGCGCCCTCATAGTCCATCTGCTCCACCAGCGCAATTCCCTGCGAAAGATTATCCTCCTTCGCAGCACCGCAGCCGGTAAAGAGCGCGCACGCCAGAAGCGCCGTCGCAAACACAATGCAGATCTGTCTATCCTCTCTGTCTTTTTGTTTCTCTTTCTTCACGTTTCCTCCAGTCCGTACGCAAAGCCCTTGTATGCCGTTCTATTCCTGCACCAGAAGGATTTCATCCATGCGGACCCCGCTCTCGCCAAAGAACAGCGTCAGCTGGTTTTCTCCGCTTTCCGGGAAGCTTATCGTTACCGCACGCTCTATGATCTTGTTGTCGGTTCCGTTAAAGGTCGTCGTCTGCTGCAGGACGCCGTTGACAAAAATGGAAACCGGCAGCTGCGCAAACGGATTTTCTCCGGAATGCATTTTAAAAATCATCTGATAGCTGCCTGCTTTGGAGACGTCCAGCAGATACCCGGCGCGCACGCCCTTCTGGGTACTCAGCTTTGTCAGATCGAGCTTTGTCTCTTTTTCTACTTTCTGGCTTGCGATCACATTTCCTGCCATCGCATCCTTTGCCGGATTGTTAATTTCTTCACATACATCAAATTCCCGATCACAGAAACGGTTCATCACCGGAGAACGCATCAGAAAATGACAGATATTCTTTGCATTTCTAACCAGCTGTCCTCTTGTGAGCCGTCCATCTGCCAGGCCCTCCATCGTGTTGTCATTTGCAGAGTTCGAAGCAGAATCCGAAACAACCATGTAAACGTCGTTCTGAGCGCGCACCATCGGAATCGTATTGCTCTGGGAGCCTTCCTCGCCTTCCTCGTTCATCTTCGCCCACCAGTCGGTCATTACCACGCCCTGATAGCCCCAGTCTTTCCGCAAAATCGTCGTCAGCAGGTCGTAGTTGCCTGCTGTCCAGATTCCGTTGATCGGTCCGTAGGTAGACATAATGCTGTAGGCATGTCCTTCTTTTACTGCGATTTCAAAGCCCTTTAAATAGATCTCGCGCAGCGCACGTTCGGAAACAACGCCGTTTGCATCGTGCCGCTTAAATTCCTGGTTATTTCCCGCAAAGTGTTTAATCGTTCCGGTCACACCATATTTTCCCATGCCCTTTAACTGAGCTGCAGCCATCGTACCTGCCACACAGGGGTCTTCCGAAAAATATTCAAAGTTTCTGCCGTTTAACGGATTGCGATGAATGTTCATGCCAGGCCCCAGCAGCGTATCAATCTGATTCTTGCGCAGCTCCATTCCTTCCATCTCATAAAGCTGTTCCACCAGCTCCGGATTAAAGGTGCAGGCAAGCAGTGTGCCGTTTGGCAGGGAAAAGGCGATGGTTCCGCAGTCCATACGGATTCCGGAGGGTCCATCCGAGCAGCCCGCAACCGGGATTCCAAATGCCTTTAAGGAATCCGTCACACCGCCGAATGCAGATGCAATGCCAGGTGTTGCCTTCGGAGAGCACATGCCCTCTCCCCGGACCAGGCATGCCAGATCTTCGTCCGATAACTGAGATAAAAACTGTTCCAGCGTCACCTTTTTATCACAGACATCCGCTAACTTCCAGCCCTGATCGCCGATGCAGGCCTCTGCCTCCGGGCGTTCTGTCCGAATTCTTTCTGCCAGATCGACGCTCCGCAGAGGCGCTGCCTGTTTTCCGATTTCCAGAACCGGCTCTCCGTCTGTGCCCTTTTTGCCCGTTTCGACCGGAACCAGACGCTCATATGGCTGTACCGGTGCAAGCGCCTCTTCCAGTCTGGAAATGACGCACAGCTCGTCTAACTGCACCTCGCAAACCTTTTTCGCGCTGCGGACATCTGTTCCGACATAGATGCCATAGGCGCCAGCTTCCAGCACCCAACAGGATTTCTCCCCGGTTACGCCGCTGTCATCATAGGATGCACTCTTTTCCAGGGAAACGACGAGATTTACCTCCTCCCCCTCTCCTGGCGTAAGCAGCTGCGTCTTGTAAAAGCTGTTTAGATTCCGGACAGGCTTGCCAAGCTTTCCCTGAGGCGGGCAGACATACACCTGCACGACTTCTTTTCCGGCAGTCTTTCCGATGTTTTTAACCAAAACGGTAAGTTCTGCTTTCGTACCGTCCGTTCTTGTATTCAAAACCTCCACGGAAAAATCCGTATAAGACAGACCAAAGCCGAAGGGATAGCTTACTTTTTCCTTTGCAAAGGTTTCAAAATAACGGTAGCCAACGTAAATATCCTCTGCATACACATTGCATACAGCATCTCCAAAATTATCCGTAGACGGATAATCCGAAATATCTGCTGCGATCGTATCGCTCAGCTTACCACAGGGGTTCACTGCGCCGGTCAGGATATCTGCCGCCGCGTGTCCGCCCTCCTGACCGCCCTGCCATACATACAAAACTGCCTGGGGCTGGTAGCGGTCCACCCATTTCATATCGATGATATTGCCGACGTTTAACACAACGGCAGTCCGTTTAAATGCGCTACAAACGGTTTTGATCAGCGCCTCTTCCTCTGCTGTCAGCAGATAGCTTCCCGGCTCTGCGCTGTTGTCCATGTCCTCGCCTGCTGTTCTGCCCAGCACAACAACAGCAAGGTCAGAGGATGCTGCCGCTTTCTGTGCAAGCGCCTCGCTGACCGGCATTTCCTTCTGGCTCCAGGGCTCCTGCGCCCAGCCTTCTCCCATATCAAAGGGATTTTCCCGGATCCAGTCCTGATAAACCGCTTCCAGCTCTTCGTTGACAGAAATATCCTTGCATTCCTTTAAGCTATCCAGGATATTTGTCACATAGGGAGCATTTACCATACCGCCCGATCCGGTTCCGCTCTTATAATAGGTAAAGGCAATCCGTCCAAACACGGAAACTGTCTCTCCTTTTCGGATCGGAAGTGCCTCCTTCTCATTTTTTAAAAGAACACATCCCTCTGCTGCCGTCTGTCTTGCCAGGGCAGCGTACTGATCGTAATCCAGTGTAAATCTCATAATGTTTTCCTCCATTTTTTTTGTTCCTGCATATGTAAAACAGAGTCCTGCTCCGCCTGAGGCGGGTTGCACAGACAGCACATCTGTCACATTGTTTTGCGCAGTCCTTTGGGATAATGATTTTTTAAAATCCCGCCTGCCAGCTTTCCCCAGCCGAGGCTGTATCCATCTACGCAGACCAGCTGCCAGCCCTTTTCCCCGTCTTTGGAAAGCGTCATGCCGTTGATCCACTGCCTTGCCTCCTGGCTGTCACCGGAAAGGTTGCAGCAATGCACTGCATCTTTGGGCGAAAGCGAAAGTGCCAGCGCATGTGCCGGTTCAAACCGCCCTTTTTTCATCGTGCCCAGATGCAGTCCCGGACGCAGCACCTTTAAGCCTTTTAAAGCCGGCATGTCCTTTGGTGCAAGATAAAGCTGGTCGCCGAACAATAAAAAGATTCCATCAAACTGCTTCTTCAGGCTTTCTCGTTCAAATTCTTTCCATGCAGCAAAATCCTTGGGCGCAATTCCTTTCTGGATTCCATACAGGCTGCGCGCCCGGTATCCCTCCGGCACTTCCCCTGTTTTTTCAAGCACCGCCAGAAAATGTCCTTCTCCATGCAGCTTATGGGGCCAGAGACGAATGGTCTTTTCCATTCCGTCCGGGACGGGCTCGGTTCCCGCCCAGTCCGGTCTGCCCGACTCCATACCGTCATAACGGTGCGTCTCTTTTATGGAAAATTCCGGATGCCGCAAAAGGAATCGTGCAACACTGCCTTCATCCTCCTGCAGCGCAAACGTACAGGTCGAATATACCAGCCTGCCGCCTTTTTTCAGCATTGCGGCAGCTTCATCCAGCACGCTGTCCTGCCGCTTTGCACACAGCTCCACGTTTTCGGGACTCCATTCGCTGCAGGCTTCCTCGTGCTTTCGGAACATCCCCTCACCGGAGCAGGGGGCGTCCACCAAAATTTTATCGAAATATTCCGGGAAATAAGCGGACAGTCGCTCCGGGCTTTCGTTCGTCACAACTGCATTGGTCAGTCCCATCCGCTCCACATTTTCCGAAAGAATTTTTGCCCGCGCCGGATGGATCTCATTGCAGACTAAAATACCTTTTCCCTGCATCGCAGCACCGATCTGGGTGCTTTTCCCGCCGGGGGCAGCGCACAGATCCAGCACATAATCCCCCGGCTGTACGTCCAGATATCCGACAGGCGCCATCGCGCTCGCTTCCTGAATATAATAAACACCAGCCTCGTGATACGGGTGCTTGCCCGGTGTATCCTCTTCGCTGTAATAAAAACCGTTTTTCTCCCATGCAACCGGCGTCAGATGAAACGGCGATTTTTCCATAAATTCCTCCCGGTCCGTTTTGCGCGGATTGAGCCGCAGCGACTGATAATGACCGGATTCATAGCTCTGCAGAAATGCTTCGTATTCCTCTCCCAGCATTTCCTGCATGCGCGTCAAAAACGCGGACGGCAGATTCATAATATTCCTCACTTTAATTCATGATTTATCCTTATCATAAACCAGACGCGTAAACTGCGCAAGATTATTGTTTCCGTTCACCCGCTTCCTCTGTCTCCAAACCCGGTTCGTCCTCCGGCACTTCTTTCACCATGAATCGAATCATGTTTTCCTGAATTTTGCCCATCAGCTTTTCCATCCGCTTCTGTTCCTCGTCCGAAATACCTTCCATGCAGACGCTGTAGAGGTCTTTTTCCACGCGCAGCAGCTCTCCGGAAAGCTTCCTGCCTTCCTCTGTCAGGAGCAAGCGGTTCTTTTCTTTCTTTTCGCTGCTTTTTTCCTTTTTGTCCGCCGTGCGCTCTTTTTTCTCCGCTGTGCTTTCTATCCTGTCGGCGGGCTTTTCCTTTGCACTCTTTTCCTTAACCGGCTTTTCCGGCGCGATCAGCTTTTTGCGTTCCAGCTTCTGCATCGCAAGAAACAGCCTCGGCTGTCCGACTCCGGCGATTTCCCCGAGCCTGCGTGCGCTGTAGCAGGCGCTGCACTGGGCGAGGGCACACAGCAAAAGCGCCTCATCCAACGTCAGCATATTTTTCTGCGCCGCCAGATCCAGCTCATATTCATACAGCCTGCGGAACCGGTACTGCCCGATCACTGCGCCGTTTCCTTCCACTTCTTCCCGGGTAATCCGCCTGCGCTCTTCCCCCAGCTTCTTGCTTCCCGGAAGTACGCCGCCGTCCTTTGCCGCAGCCCATAAAAAGCTGTAGACCTGCAGCCGGATATCGGCATAATCCTTATCCTCGTAAACGTCTTTATAAAACTCGTTATAATACTCGAAAATGTTGCTCTTCATCCGCACCGTATTCGTGATGCTCGCTCCCTGGCTGACCAGGCTGCCGCGGCGCTTCAGATAATAATAAATCGGCACCTGCAGGGCAAAAAAGCTCTCCGCATGGCGGATATATTCCAGATTAAACAAAAAGTCCTCACACCAGCTGATGGAGGTATCCATCCGGATATGATATTCTTCGATGATGCTCCTGCGGTACATTTTGTTCCAGAGTACGCCGTAATAAAAATCCGCCGGATTTTCAATCATATAGGAAGCAAACTCCTGACGGCTCATCACCTTGTCCTCTTCGATGTCGCCCTTCTGCGCCAGCCTTTCCCCGGAAACCCGGTAAAAGTCGGAAATGACCATGTCGCAGTTATATTCCTCCATCGAACGCACCAGAAGCCTTGTCGCCTCCGGCACGATCCAGTCGTCGCTGTCCAAAAACTGAAGAAACGTTCCCCGCGCCAGCTCCAGTGCCTGATTTCTCGTATCCGACACGCCGGAATTTTCTTTATGGATTACGCGCACGCGGCCATCCTGCTGTGCATAGGCGTCGCAGATTTCGCCGGATGCATCCTTACTGCCGTCATCCATCAAAAGCAGCTCAAAGTCGCGGTAATCCTGACTTAAAATGCTGTCCACACAGCGTTTCAAATATTCCTGTGCATTGTATATAGGAACAATAATGCTTACCTTCGGTTCCATACTTCCTCCTGTTTTGAATTGGTTTCCTCTGCTTTCAGATATTTCTGCTCCATATCTTTTATCCGTCTGCTGCACGGTTCATGCAGATTTTCCGGTATTCCCGCGGGGATATCTGCATCCGCCGCTTAAAAATCTGATTAAAAAATTTTATGTCTTCATAGCCGACTCTGCGGGCGATCTCCACCACCCTCAGATCACTGTCTTCCAACAGTTCGCAGCTTTTTTCGATGCGGACATTCTGGACATATTCGCGCAGCGTCACCCCGGTTTCCTGCTTAAACCGCCTGCTGATATAGGCAACGCTGTAATGCTTCTGCTCACAGAATGTTCCCAGCGTCAGATTGTCCTGATAGTTCCCGTTTACATATTCCAGCACCTCCTGCACAGAAGTACTGTAGGGGCGCTCGTTTTCCGGTTCGATCAGCCCGCGCAGCGTCAGAAGCAGGATTTCCAGAAGCTTGAACCGAAGCAGCGGATAACATCCGACTTTTTGCTCCTGATATTCCAGAAGCATTTCCTGCATCAGCTGCCCTATCTGTCCATCCCGGTCGTGAAACACTCTGGCAAACTTCGCCTGCCCAAGTGACATCCGGTAATATTTTAACAGACAGCCCTGCAACAGCTGGGAAAAACTCCGGCAGCCCTGCAGTGTTTCATCCACCGTCTCCGGCAGAAACAGACAGTTGATCAGCGTCAGATTTTTACAGTTCTGAAATCCATGGAGACAGCCGTAATCCACAAAAAAATAATCGCCTGCAGAAATGGTTTTCCCTTCGTTTTCCAGCGTATGCTCCGCTGTCCCACCCGTGATGTATGCCAGCTCAAAAAAATTATGGCCGTGCATTTCAAGATCCTCCTGACAAAACGGCATCATAATGAGTTTTTCCGCTTTCCTGTTCTGATAGAACTGGAATTCTGTAATCTCCCCTCGGAACATAAAGACAAGTTCACCCCCATTTTCAGTCAAAATCAGGTGCTTTTCTTTAGGCTACTATCTGTTATCATAAAAGTCAATACGAACCAAAACAAGGAGGGTATGTTTATGATTCCAAACGCAAAATGGATTCGTCCGGCACAGACAACAGGGGACGTCTGCCCGGTCTATTCCAAACAGTTTTCTCTTTTTTCTTCTCCCAATCAGTCGTTATCTTCTGTTGCGCACGCAACACTTTCTGTTACAGCAATGGGAGTTTATGAAGCATCTTTAAATGGAAAACGCATCGGCGATTTCGTCCTTGCTCCCGGCTGGACATCCTATCGCCACCGTCTGCAGGTGCAGACCTATGATGTTACCGAGCTCCTTTCTTCGGAAAACGAACTTTCCGTCCTCGTCGGAAAAGGTTGGTACCGCAGTCCGCTTGCCTGGCCCGATGAAGCGCACCGTCAGCAAAAAGCACAGATTTCAGCCGGACTGATCGCACTTTTGACGATTACCTATACAGACGGCAACACGCAGCTTCTCCCGACCGGAGCAGACTGGTCGGCATGTGAAAGCAATGTCCGTTTCAGTGAAATTTATGATGGCGAGACCTACGACGCGGCATTTGATCCGTCCTCCGCTCCAATTGCAATCGAGGAATTTGACGGTCCGTCCGATACGCTGATTGCCCAACAGGGCGAAAAAATTACCGAACAGGAGCGTATCATGCCTGCGCGGATCTTCACTACGCCCGCCGGGGAAACTGTCATCGATTTCGGTCAGGAAATTACCGGTTATGTCGAAGTTTCTTTAGACGCCCACGCAGGCGACTGTGTTGAGCTTTCCCATGCGGAAGTTCTTGACAAACACGGAAACTTTTATACAGAAAACTATCGCGCTGCCAAAGCGAAATTTTTATATTTCTGTAAAGAAGGATTCCAGACCTGGCATCCGAAGCTGACCTTCTTTGGCTTCCGCTATATCCGTGTCGATCACTTTCCCGGCGGAGCGGATGCAGTACGTCCGGACATTTTTACCGCAGTTGTCGTCTGCTCCGACCTGCAACGCACCGGTTTTCTTTCCAGTTCAAATCCGCTGTTAAATAAGCTGTTCGACAATATCATCTGGGGACAGAAAGGCAACTTTGTCGATGTCCCGACCGACTGCCCGCAGCGCGATGAACGTCTCGGCTGGACAGGCGATGCGCAGGTATTTATCCGTACCGCCTGCTACAATTTCGATACGGAAGCATTTTACCGCAAATGGCTTTCGGATCTTGCCGCAGACCAGTATCCGGACGGTCATGTAGACCACGTCATTCCTGCCATACTCGAAAATCAAAAGAGCAGCGCAGCCTGGGGTGACGCAGCCTGTGTCTGCCCGTGGGAACTTTATCTGGCATTCGGCGATGTAAACATTCTGCGCAGCCAGTTTAACAGTATGAAAAAATGGGTGGGCTATATCACCTCCTCCACCACGACCAAAAACCTCTGGACCGGAGGAGAACACTACGGCGACTGGCTCGGTCTGGATGCACCGTCCGGCAGCTACAAAGGTTCTTCTGACGAAGACTTAATCGCTTCTGCTTTTTATGCGCATTCCACGGAGCTGGTCATGAAAGCCGGTAACGTGCTTGGCGAAGATGTTTCGGAATATGAGACGCTCTATAAAAATATCGTTGCCGCTTTCCAGGAAACCTGGCCGGTTTACCACACGCAGACCGAATGCATCCTCGCCGCCCATTTCCACCTGGCAAAAGACTGCCAGGCTGCAGCAGATCAGCTTGCAAAGCTCGTTACAGACGCCGGTGTGCAGTTAAAAACCGGCTTTGTCGGAACGCCTTACCTGCTCCATGTACTTTCGGACTACGGCTATGTCTCCCTCGCCTGGTCACTTTTGCTGCGGGAAAACTATCCTTCCTGGCTTTATCCGATCACAAAAGGCGCAACGACTATCTGGGAGCACTGGGACGGTATTATGGAAAACGGCGATTTCTGGACCCGCGACATGAATTCCTATAATCATTACGCTTACGGCGCAGTCGCTGACTGGGTATACGGAAACGCCGCCGGAATCCGTCCGCTTGACGGCTATCCCGCCTATGAAAAAATTTCTGTCTCTCCGCTTCCCGACAAACGCCTCGGCTGGCTTTCCTGCTCCTATCGCTCCCGCCATGGTCTGATCCGTTCCGACTGGAAACTGCAGGGCGATCAATGGAGATACGAAATTGAAACGCCGGTTGATGCAGTCATCACGATTGCCGGGCAGAAGCATGAAGTTGCTCCCGGAACGTGGATCTTCTTCAGTGCGGTAGAATAAACAGTGAAACTCGCAGTCTGCAGCTGCGTGGAAAAAATGCCCCGGGCTGGCGATCGTGTCACCGCTGCCCGGGGCAATCTTGTACTCTATTCTACGCCTTCCAACAGCTCCAGATAATTTCCCTTATCGATATGCATCATTGAGATCTGGTTTTTGTGGCGGCGGAAGCCATACACACAGTCCACGTTGCGGATCAGGGACTGTAAGCGTTCGTCAGGCACGCAGACAATCAGCTGAAGATCCATCTGCCGGGCATATTTTAAGCAGACCGCACTTCTCTCCTGGTCCATTTTGGAAAAGGCCTCGTCCAGAAGCACCAGCTTAATCCGACTGTCGCGGTTGGTCTGCTGCATGTAAAGCATCGCAAAACCGGCAAGCAGTGCAACGTATTTCGGATTCTGACCCTCACCGCCGGAATCGCGGCCTGCCATGTCGTCCACGAAATTCTCACGGATCACGTTTCCGTCTGCATCCGTAACCTGCTCATACATGGAAAAGGACAGATAATTGCGGTAATCCGCATACTGCTCCATTTCCCGGCGGTGCTGCTCCAGCACCCGCTCATCGTCGTCCTTTACCGGCATAAACTTGTCTGTCAGCAGCCTGATCTTTGCTTCGTATTTCTGATAAAAGCTGTCCTCTCCAAGGGACAGCTGCCCCTCGAAGCCGTCATTGTCCAGGTTCTTGCTGTCTAACTCCGGTGCCATGAGCATGTCGTAAAACTGACCGTTTTCATTGTAGGCAGGCTCGATTTTGATCTGGTAAATACTATCAGAGAAGTTCGTCTTTTTCAACAGGCGGTTGATCTCCGCAGCGTGCCGCTTTGCCGCCTTAATGTCGCCGTGAATCGTTGCGATCACATTCTCCCGCAGACTGCGGTAAATGAAATCGCATTGTTTTTCAAACTCGGTCCGATACTGGGGCTCAAAATCTGTCTCATACTGGGAAAGCAGCTGCTCATAACCCTCATTGGATTTCTCCGAGCCGGAAAATCCGCTGGAGGGATACTGCAGGATATAGGCGTTTCTTGCCCGGGACAGCTCTTCTGTCTGCTCCTGCTCCTTTTCACAAAGTACTTCTATCTCCGCATTTTTCTGGGCCCTGACCGCGCCGGAGGATCGTTTGGACAGCGCCTCCTGCACCATTGCGGTGATCTCCGGCTGCTGTGTATAACCGACAGACGCCTCCTTTAATGCTGCGTTTTTGGACTGCAGCTCCGTACGGATGCGCTCCTGATTACCGGTCTGCTGTGCAATTTCATTCTGCATACCGGATATTCTCTTTTTCAGCTCGCTGCGTTTTTTGCGAAGCTCTGCTTCTTTTTCTTCCAGCTCCTTATATGCACCCATCCGCAGACCTTCGATGGTTGCTTTCGTCTCCTGTGTTTCCAAAAGCACGGCTTCCAGCTCCTGCGCTGCCCGAGAAAGGCTTTCCAGATACGCCGGCTCTTCTTTCAGGCTCTCCATCTCCCGAACCGCCTTCAGACCGTCCGCCATGCGCTTTGCTTCTTCCAGCTCTTTTTTCAAACGCTGCGCATCTACTTCATAGTCCTGCTGCCGTGCGCGGGAAACCTTGCTTCCGATGCACGCGCCGACGGTATAATCCCGTTTTTTCAGATGCCGGAAAATAAAATTACTGTAGGAATAACAGTCCGGCGTCACACCGTCTTTGGCGCTTCGCAGCTCCTCCACCGTGCGGCATTTCATAATCCGTCCCAGATAGCGTTTTAAGCAGCTGTCTGCAAAGGGCTCGACCGCCCGCACAGCCTCGTATAACGAACCCTCCTCCGCCCTCGGATTGCTCTTTGTGACCGCCTCAGAATGAATCAGATCGATTTCCTCAAACTGTCCCATCTCCCGGAAGGCTTTTGCTGCATCCGCCGCGACCTTCGGCTCTGTAATCAGGCTAAGCTTCAGACGTCCCAGACGTCCTTCTACCGCATTTTTCCATTCCTCATCCTCAACATCGAACAGGTCTGCAAAAATCCACACCTTGATTGTTCTTCCATACAGTGCAGAAAGCTTCTGCTCCAGGGCAGCCCGGGCCTTTGTCAGCACCTCCGGATAGGATTTGCGGTTGTTTTTCATATCGTCCAGAAGCTTTTGCTTTTCCTTCAGGTCTTTGGACAGCTGCCGCTCCTGCTCGTGATAGGTTTCGTACTCTTCCTCGATATTCTGGCGTTCCTCTTCCAGACGGCTGCGCAGCTCCAGACACTGCGCCTGTGTCACCGGTCCGGTGCAAAATGCGCCAATCAAATTCAGCAGCCGGTTGCTGATATAGTCCGCAACGATCTCGTCGCTCTCCCATCGCCGCAGCCCCTGCAGGATTTTGCGCCACTGTGCCGCGTTATCCGCCAGCATCCGGCTTCTTTTTTCCAGCTCTTCCAGACGCTCCTGACGGCTGCCAAGGTCGCTGCTCTTTAAGTCCGCACTGACAAGGATCAGCTCGTTTTCCAGCTTGGCAGACAGGGCTTCCAGCTCTTCTTCCTGCTGCCGAAGCTCCCGCAAACGCTCCTGTGTCCGATCCTGATCCTGTAAAAGGGCGTCGATCCGGTTCTTCAAATCCTCAATGTCGATACAGCGGATCACCGCCTGCTGCTTTACGATATCTGCACGCGTCATTGTCAGCTTTTGCCCGGTTTCCCGCACCTTTTTAAGCATTCCGATCTTGTTTTCCAGCACGTCGATCTTTTCTTTGATGTCCCGGTAAGCGCCCAGCTGTTCGCTGATCGTTTCAATGGTGTCTCCCTCGCTTTTGGGGAACATGTAATCCCGGATAAACTGTCCCGTCCCGTTGGACATTTTCAGCGCGATCGCACTTTTTTCCATGGTCATAAAACGATTCCCGTCAATGTAGCCGAGGATCTGGTCATACAGCGTGCTGATATACGCCTCCCGGGACGGATAAATGCGGTTTAACTCTGCCCTGCCGCCCTTTGCCGCCTCCTTCATCCGCGTCTCTGTCAGTGCCCGGATCTCCTGGTTCGAATAAGGATAGCCCTCTGCCGTCAGATACCCGCCCTCCGGCATTTTTCCGAGATGACTGAAATAAACGAACTTTCGTATTTCAGAATCGTTTTTCCGTACTTCAAAAGCAATTCCCATGCAGACATACTGCTTTGTCCCGGTATCCTGCAGCTCCAGGACGATCTGGGAGCAGAAATCCTGTCCTTCGCGGTTTGCCGTGCCGTCCTTTTGTTCCCCGCGCAGATAGCTCAACACGCTTCGTCTGTTTTTGGCGTCGTCTGCCGCTTTATTTAAAAAACTCGGAGAAAAGCTGCCGTATAAAATCACCTGGATCGCATCCATGACCGTGGATTTTCCCGAGCCGCTCTTGCCGGAAAACAGGTTCACATATTCGTGAAATTCCAGAATTTTATGGTTGATTCCGCCCCAGTTATTCAGACACATCCGGGTAAAGATCTTCTTCGCCTGTTTCACGTTCCTCTTCTCCTTCCGTCGTTTTTTCTTCTGCGTCATCCCGATAACGCTGTACCAGCTCGTTGATTGCCAAGGACGAGCAGAAAATATTCACCGTACTGTAAATATAGATCGGCGTCTGATCCTCCACGTTCAAAATCGCTCCCGGCAGCTCGATCATCTGGTGGGTTTTCATCAGATTTAGCGCAGCCTGCCAGTCCTGTGCGTTCAATTTTCCCGGAAGCAGTCCGGTATTTCTGCCGTATTCCCGGATTTCCGCCAGGGTCGTCACCGTTGCATGCAGTCCCTCGCCCATGATTTTATCCCGGTAAATCAGCTTTAACAAAAGCAAAAGCTTTGTCGTCGTCAGGCTCATTTTTTCCATCGCTGCACCGTCGCCTGTGATCCGGAACAGATGATCCTGCGGGTCGTGCACCAGCTCACAGCCCATCACAGAAAGATAGTCCGCAATAAATTCCCGGTGCTTTAAACAGACCTGATAGCGCCCATTATCCCGGGCCGTCAGCGTCACCGGATCGTATTTTACCTGTAAAATACAGGTCTGACGAAGCAGCTCCTGTATGGTTCTTCGAATCGCCTCCACCTCGGCGGGGGTGCGTTCCTCCAGATATGAAAACATGTATCAATTCTCCGTTTCGTCTATACTAAAACCGGTGTAGGAAAAGCCGTCCTTCTGATGGATTTCCTCCTGCAGCAAAATCCGGTCTTCCTCCTGTCTGCTCTGGGTCGCCTCCTGCCAGATAAACAGAAGCTTTTCCAGATCCTCTGTCGACTGCACCGTATCCTCCAAAACCTGAAAAACTCCGTTCTTCGTATGCCGCCGTCTGAACTCCTCCAGCTGTCTGCCGGTATAGAGCGGCTTCGGGACGAAATCCGCGATTTCCGAGGACGCCTCCTCCTGCAGAGCCAGCGGTACGAACTGATTTTCCAGCCTTGGCCGACGGTTGTAAAGGCTCGCGTCCCCGACAATGGAAAACGGTGCCGTCACATACATGCTGTCCCGCAGCTCTTCCAAAAGCGCTTCTTTTTTGTCGCCGTGGTTGAGCAGACCGATCAGCTCCAGTGTGCTGTCCTCTACGCCTGCACCCTCCTGTAAAAGGTAGTGGATTCTCGCCAGCGCCCGCCGCGCAAAGACGGTTTTCAATTCGATCAGGCGGTTATACTTTTTCTCGATTAAATCAAATTCGCGCTCCACCAAAAGAACCAGCTGCGCCGCCTCTTCGCAGAATTGAATGCCGCGCTCCAGCCTTAAAAGGGCGGACGCAGACGCGCCGGATGCCAGTGCTTTTGCCTGCATGGACGCTGCATAGCTGCCTCCTGCGCTTTCTGACGGTTCGGGCGCGCTGCTGTCGCTGCCCTGTGCAGCCATAAGCATCCGTTTCTGCGCCGTCAGCCCCTCCCGGCGATTTTCATTTTCCTCCAGGATCTTCGCAATCAGCTCCTTGACCGCCTCCTTATAGCGGTAAAAACTGTCTGTCGTTGTTAAAATTGCATATTTTACGCTCTCGCGATTGTTGATCTCGTTGACCAGAACCTCCTGAATTCCGATAAAGTCCTTTCGTTTGGAAAGTTCATCGAACCACAGCCGCATGCTGTCCTGCATATTGGACAGCATCTGTCCGAGGCTTTTGGATGTGCGCAGGGCACTTTTTAAAATGCTGTTATTTTTTTCCGGATCCGAATCATAGGTGTAAAGGGCGCTGTATACAGACAGAATACTTTCCCGCTCCATGCTGTCGTCCTCTTTTTCAAGACGGTCAAACAGCTCCACATACAGCCTGCTGTACTCCGGAAAGCCAATGATATAGCAGTTTAATTTTTCATCAAAATCCTTCGAAAGCCAGCCCCACTTCACAAACCTGTCCAAAACAGCGGAGGGCGAAAGCCCGGGAAAGCCTTCGTCCTCCGTTTTTTCTGTTTCATCCTCCCACCAGACCAGGTTGACCCTGGCGATCGTTTCCGCCAGAATGCTCCTGCATTCCGAATCCGTCAGCTGCGTCAGGGCATAGGCTTCCTGATCCGCCTCGTACAAAGCGGTCAGAAGCTGCATGTAATACTCCATGTTCTGGGTGCGGAACAGCTTATAAAAATCTCTCGGTATCTTCTTTTTCAGAATCATCTGTCGTGTTAAACCTCATATTCCAGTTCTCCGTCAAAGACAAACTCCGCCGGACCTGTCATAAAGATATGGTTCGTCTTTTCGTCCCATTGAATCGTCAACGCACCGCCCAGCACCTCTACGGTCACTTTTCGCCCCGTTTTGCCGTTTAAAACGCAGGCAACCGCCGTCGCACAGCAGCCTGTTCCACAGGCAAGGGTTTCACCGGTTCCGCGCTCCCAGACCCGCATTTTTACATATTCCGGGGATACGATTTCCACAAACTCAGTATTGGTGCGTCTCGGAAATCTCTCGTGATGCTCAAAATGCGGTCCGATCTGCTCCAGTGGCAAATCTGCCGTGCTGTCCACGAAAACAACGGCATGAGGATTTCCCATAGACACGCAGGTCATGCGGTATGTTTGATTCTCCACAGTGATCTCTTCATTGATGGACTGTCGGTTTTTAGAAACAACCGGAACCTCTGCCGCCGTCAGGATCGGCTCGCCCATATCCACACGGATCGCTTTTGTCACGCCGTTTTCCACCGTCAGATCCATATATTTCACTTTTCCGCCGCTGATAATGGAAAACCTTGCCCGATCGGTCAATCCTTTGTCATGGGCATATTTTGCCACGCAGCGGATGCCGTTTCCGCACATTTCCGCCCTTGTGCCGTCTGCGTTATACATCTCCATCTCAAAATCCGCTTCGTCAGAAGGATTGATAAAAATAACGCCATCGCCGCCGACCCCGAAATGACGGTCGCTGGCAAAGCGGACAAATTCCGGCTTCTTTTCCTGCGGTATATGCTCCGTAAATCCATTGACATAAACGTAATCATTCCCACAGCCCTGCATTTTTGTAAATCTGATCTTCATAAATCCTCCATACAGACATAATCTGAAAAAAACCTGCGTACACTGGAATAACAAAGTATCCGGGGGTATCGCAATGCGTTCCAAAACAAAAATTATCGTACTTCATTTAAAAGAACTGATCTATACCGGAATCCTGCTCGTTTTAGGCGTTGGACTGCTTTTTTTGCTGCTGCAGACTTTTCTGCCCAAAAAGGCAGTTCCAAAACCGGACTATGACGCAGAAACCTCCCTGTACCTGCCCGGAAAATACACCTCCACGGTTCAGCTCGGAAACGACCACGCGGATGTAGAGGTCGTCGTGGACAGCTCCGATATTCTTTCCATCCGTCTCGTCAATTTAAGTCAGACTGTCACAGCCATGTATCCGCTGGTCGAACCCTGCATGGATACACTGGCGAAACAGATCTGTGAAAAACAATCCCTCGAAGGCATCACCTACCCGGACGAAAACCGCTACACGTCACAGCTTCTGCTGGAGGCGATCGACGCTGCGCTGCAAAAGGCGACATATCCCCAAACCTGACCAGCCCAGCGCATTCGCAAAGGAAGGCTTATCACGCAGATGACCATCACAGTTCGTTCGCAAAGGAAGGTTTATCCCGGCAGCTGATCCAGTTCCTTCTGCCATGCCATGCGACTCGCATCCGAAGGCATCCGAAGGTCTCCCCTCGGCGATACCGCGACACTTCCGACTTTCGGTCCGTCCGGCAGGCACGAACGCTTAAACTGCTGTGCAAAGAAGCGGCGGCAAAAGGTCTTTAGCCACTTGCCGATCGTTTCTTTGCTGTAAATGCCTTCAAATGCCCTGCAGGCAAGCCGGTAGATCTTCGCCGGGCCAAAGCCACAGCGCAGCAGCTGATATAAAAAGAAATCATGGAGCTCGTAGGGGCCGACCAGATCCTCTGTTTTCTGGCTGATCTTTCCGTCCTCCGGCGGCAAAAGCTCGGGGCTTACCGGCGTGTCGAGGACATCCAGCAGCACCTCCTGCAGCACTTTTTCGCTTTCGCTGCAGGTATTCGCACAATATGCCACCAGATGGCGCACCAGCGTCTTGGGCACGCCGACGTTTACGCCATACATCGACATATGATCGCCGTTATAGGTCGCCCAGCCCAGTGCAAGCTCCGACATATCCCCGGTTCCGATGACAAGTCCGTTGCTCTGGTTGGCGAGATCCATCAATACCTGAGTGCGTTCCCGCGCCTGCCCGTTTTCATAGGTTACATCGTGCTTGTCCATATCCTGACCGATATCCCGAAAATGCACCTGCACCGCCTCGCGGATGTTCACCTCGATTAACTTCGCGCCAAGGGTCTGCGCCAGCCTGCAGGCATTTTCATAGGTGCGGTTCGTCGTACCAAAGCACGGCATCGTCACCGCTAAAATATCGTTTCTGTCTTTCCCGAGCAAATCAAATGCCCGCGCCGTCACCAAAAGGGCAAGGGTCGAATCCAGACCGCCGGAAACGCCGATCACCGCCGTTTTCGCCCCCGTATGCTCGTAACGTTTTTTCAGTCCCTGCGCCTGAATCGATAGAATCTGCTCACAGCGCTCCTTTTTCAAGGTTTCATCCGACGGGACAAACGGCATCTGGGCAAACGTGCGCGTCAGCTTTGTTTCTTCTTTTTCCAAGGTAAAACCAATCCGTACACAGGTTTCTGTGTTTTCGGGCACAAATGTGCTCATTCTGCGCCGCTCGTGGCAGATTTTATGAATATCCAGCTCCGAAAAAATCGTCTCGTTTTCAAAGCGTGCAGCCTCCGCCAGCACGCTTCCGTTCTCTGCAATCATATGATGCCCGGAAAAAACGAGATCCTGAGTGGATTCTCCATCCCCCGCGCTCGCGTAGACATAACCACACAGAAGCCGCGCGCTCGTGGCAGCAATCAGGCTCTTACGGTAGGTGTCCTTTCCGACCGTCTCGTTGGAGGCGGACAGGTTGACGATCACCGTCGCGCCCGCCTTTGCCAGCGCCGTCGAGGGCGGGTCCATCACCCAGACGTCCTCGCACAGCTCACAGCCCACGACAAGCCCTTTCAGATTCCTGCAGGAAAACAACAGATTTCCGCCAAAGGGTACGGTCTGTCCCAGCACATCCACCTCGGACACTTCCCTGCTGCCTGCCGCAAAATGCCGCACCTCATAAAATTCCCCATAGTTTGGAATATTCTGCTTCGGGACAAGCCCCAGGATCCTGCCATCCTGCACTGCTGCTGCCACATTGTAAAGCTTTCCGTCTTTTTCAAAGGGAAGCCCCACAAAGGTCAGCGCATCGTGTCCTTTCGTATGCTCCAGCACCGTCTGCAGCCCTTCCAGGCTTTCTTCCAGCAGGCGTTCCTGCAAAAACAGATCCTGACAGGTATATCCGGTCAGACACAGCTCCGGCAAAACGATCAGCTTTGCACGCTGTGCATAACAGGAGTCCAGCGCCTTACAGATTTCCAGTGCGTTCCAGGCAGGGTCTGCAACACGGATTTTCGGCGCAGCCGCCGCAGCTTTTAAAAAACCGTCTTTCATCGGGATTTTTTCTCCATTTTTTTCAACTCATCCACGTCAAACTTATAGGTTTTGCCGCAGAAATGACAGTTTACCTCGATCGGCTTGTCCTCGTCGATCATCTCCTGCAATTCTTTTTTGCCGATGGAAATCAGCGCTTTTTCCACCCGTTCCTTGCTGCAGTTGCAGGTAAAGCTGCAGGGCATCCGGTCGGTAATCTCCACATCAAAGCCGTCCAGCACCCGCTCTAACAGCTGCTCCGGTGTCATTCCCTGGTCGAGCAGCGCCGTCACAGAATTGATCAGCGACAGGTTATGCTCCAGCTTCGAAATCGTCTCTTCCTCTGCAAAGGGCATCAGCTGAATGATAAAGCCGCCTGCACAGCGCACGGTATTCGTCTTTTCCATCAAAACGCCCAGACCCACCGAAGAAGGCGTCTGCTCGGAGGTTGCAAAATACGAGGTCAGATCATCCCCGATCTCTCCGGTCACCAGGGCTGTCTGTCCCACATAGGGTTCCTTTAAGCCGAGGTCACGGATAACAGAGAGCGTTCCCCTGCCGACCGCCCCTCCGACGTCGAGCTTGCCCTTCGCATTCGCAGGCAGGATGACGTCCGGCACCGTCGCATAGCCCTTGACCTCGCCCTTGGCGTTTGCCGTCACGGTCAGACCGCGAACCGGACCATCGCCGCGAACCTGCAGGGTTAAAAGATCGTCGTCGCCCTTTAACATGCTGCCCATCATCACGCCGGCTGTCAGCAGACGTCCCAACGCCGCCGTTACTACCGGGCTGGTGTTGTGTGCCTGTCTCGCTGTCTCCACAAGCTCCTTTGTTGTCACTGCAAACGCGCGCACCTGTGCATTCGCCGCCGTCGCGCGTACCATATAATCTCCCATAGCTCCTCCATTCCTCAGGCTTACTTTACGGCAAGCCCCTGCCATTTCCACGCTGCGCTTTTCACCGCATAGCTTTTCTGCGTTGCGCAAATATTTTCATTTCTTATCCCAGATTCTTCCCGTGCTCGCGCGCGATCACATAGATCCGCTCGCTCGTCTCCGTTACGCTGCCGTGCGTGTCTGCATCCAGCGCCTCGACAAAAATCAGCCCGGACTGTTCCACGAGCCGTTTCATCGTTTCCAGCGTATAGCCGCGCTGCAGATGGGTCTCCGTAAATTTGCGGAACAGGTCTTTTTGCTGTTTCACAAAAATCGTCAGATCGTATTCGTTGATCTGATCCTCCGCCGTATAATAATTTTCCCAGATAAAGCTGCAGTCCTCCCGGTTTTCCGCAATCGTGCTGTCACCGATGACTGTTTCGTATTTATAGACCGTATTAAAATCGAAGATAAAAAGCCCATTCGGGTCAAGATAGTTGTTTACCAGTTTAAAAGTTGTCAGTAAGTCGTTTTCTTCCAGTAGATAATTTAACGAGTCGCACAGACAGATCACCGCCCGGACCGTTCCGTAAAGCTCAAACTCCCGCATATCCTGCTGCAAATACAAAATATTATGACCGGACTGCGCACGCTTCTCCATTGCAATGTCCAGCATGCTGTCTGACAGATCAACACCGATCATGTCGTAGCCCTGCTTTGCCAGAAGCTCCGTCATGGAGCCCGTGCCACAGCCGAGATCCAGCAGGATTCCGTCCGTGATCTGATCCTGTTTCAGGCGTCCGACTACAAACTGACACCATTCTTCATAGGGCGTTTCATCCATGAACCGATCATAAACTAACGCAAAATCCTCATACATTTCCATTCGTTATCCACGCTCCTTCTGCCGCGCAGCGGCGTTTTTCTGCATCTGTCCGCGTGCGTTCCTGTGTCTGCATGCGAACGTATTTTCCGCTGCTGCCCGCGCGTTTTCGAACATGCCGCGCCCTATTTCACCAGCTCTACCAGCACTTCGACCAGCCGCTCCATCTCCGCCTGCGTGCCGACTGTAATCCGCAGATAGTTGTCGATTCTGGGCTTTTTGAAATATCGCACATAAATTCCGGCTGTTTTCAGGTTCTCGAATAACTCCTGCGCCGGGACGGTTTTGTGCGTTGCAAAAATAAAGTTCGCCTTCGAATCCGGGAACGTAAAGCCAAGCTCTGTCAGCTTCTGCTTCGTCCATTCCCGCGTCGCCACGATTTTCCCCGTAATCTCCTGAAAATACGCACGATCCTCTACGCATGCCTTTCCGCAGGCAATTGTCAGGCGGTTCATTGTATAGGAGTTGAAGGAAAATTTGACATCATTTAAATAGGAAATCAGCTTCTTTTGGCCGATTGCAAAGCCGATTCTCATACCCGCAAGAGCGCGCGATTTCGAAAACGTCTGCACGACGAGCAGATTTTCATACTTATCCACAAGAGGCAGGGCGCTCACACCCCCGAAATCCACATAGGCCTCGTCTACAATCACAACGGAATCGGGATTTTTTGCCACGATCTCCTCGATCGTATCCAGATTCTCCATCAGACCGGTCGGTGCGTTGGGGTTCGGGAAAATGATGCCGCCGTTTTCGTTCAGATAGTCCTCTTTTTTCAGGCGGAACCTTTCATCCAGCCCAGGCGTCCGATAGGGAATGCCGTACAAATCCGCCCAGACGTCGTAGAAGGAATAGGTGATGTCCGGGAACAGAATCGGTTTTTTGCTGTTAAAAAAGGTCAGAAATGCCAGCGCCAGCACATCGTCGGAGCCAACGCCCACAAACACCTGGTCTGCCGCAACCGGATGCTCCGAAACAGAAACCGCCGCTGCAATCGCTTCCCGCAGCTCAAGCGCCGCCGGATCGGGATACAGCCGCAGCTTATCCGCTTTAAACTCCTGCAGTGCTTTTGTCACACCCGGTGCAGGCGGATACGGGCATTCGTTGGTGTTTAACTTGATGATGTCATTCCGTTTGGGCTGCTCTCCCGGTGTGTAGGGGACAACCCTGCGTACATTTGCTTCCCAGTCTGCCATGACAGTTCCTCTCTTTCTGATGTAGTATCGCTACTCCATCTCCGCTTCTTTTAACGCTTCCTGCTCCTGCTGCGCCTTTGCAAGCTCTACAAACTCTTCCAGGCACAGGTTATTTTCCTTCATAAACTTCGCCGCCTCTTCCCCAACGTAACGGAAATGCCAGGATTCATAGGAAATCCCGGTGATCGCCACCTTGTCCTGCGGGAAACGGAGAATAAAACCATACTCCGCAGCGTGCTCGTTTAACCAGATCGCCTCTTTGGTCGAAGCCTGCGATTTATCCAGACCCTGATGATTTTTTCCTACGATATCCACGGCGAGACCGGTGTGATGCTCGCTCGCACCGGTGAGGGCGATTTCTTCCTTCGTCTTGAAAAAAGCGTCCTTATAGCTCATGCCGCCCCTTACGAATTTTGCGATGGAGTTGTCCATCAGCTGATCCTGCTTTTGATAATCGCGGTAAGCGGAACAAACCATCAGGGGCAGCCCTTCCTTTTTGCCGTCCGCCAGCATCATCTCAAGGGCTTTCTGAATCCGCCTGTCCACATACTTCCCATTGTCCGTCTTGGCCAGATCTACCTCAAAATCCTGCCGCAGCGGATTTTTTTCATTGACCAGCACATAGTTCCAGTCCTCCAGATCTACAGAAAATGGAATTTCCGGCAGATCCTCTTTCTCGCCGTCCTGCAGCATGACGGTCACATAGCCTTCCCGCGTTTCTTCCACTGCATTGCTGCTTTCTTCCAGCTCCTTTGTCAGATCCTCCACCTGACTCTGTGCGTTTAACAGCTCGCCGCTGGTCTGCGCCAGTTCTCCTTTTACCTTTTCATAAGACACATAAAACGAACTGGTCAGCACTCCTGCAATGACTACAAAGCCGCCTGCCAGTCCAATGAACCATTTTTTATAATTATCGTTATTCAATTTATTCGCAGTCCTTTTATCGTTTTATCTTTTTTGTCAATTCAGTATATTAGTATATTCCCAATCCGAAACGGTTACAAGCCCTAATTTTATTCCCAGTTCCCTTGCCCCTTACTGCCGCAGCTTCGAAAAAGGCTTGACACGCTCCCTCAACCTGACTATCATAAGCTGTGAACTGTAACCAAAATTTTATATCATTGCCAGGGGAGCGATTGCTGAGACTGAATATCCGCCCGGATTTCTGACCCTCATCACCTGAACCGGATAATACCGGCGTAGGGAGGCACATGTGACAGATTTTTATCTGTCCTGTTTTTCGTCCCCTCCTGTGCACACAAGGAGGTTTTTTTATGTCCAATTTTTTTGCAATCCCCATCACGGATGAATGGGGAACGACTTATCAGCTGACCACTGCCGGTTATACCGCACTGGTTGTCCTCATGCTGGCGCTTTTGCTGCTGGCCTGCTTTATCGGCAATTCTGTGAAGCAGCCTAAATTTTCCGCACGTCAGCTGGCATTTTCCGCAATGGCGATAGCTGCTGCCTTTGTCACTTCCGAAATCAAGCTGTTCCATCTGCCCTTCGGCGGCTCCATCACTTTATTTTCCATGCTGTTCTTAGTCCTGATCGGCTATTGGTACGGTCTGCGTGCCGGACTGATGACCGCCATCGCCTACGGCTTTTTACAGCTGGTCAGCGATCCGTATATCATCAGCATACCGCAGATGCTCGTTGATTACATCTTCGCATTCGGTGCGCTCGGCTTATCCGGCCTGTTTTCCAAATCGAAAAACGGTCTGGTGAAGGGCTATATCGTAGGTGTACTCGGTCGTTATTTCTTCGCATTTTTATCCGGTATGATCTTCTTCGGCGCTTACGCTGCAGACTACGGCATGTCCGCACCGGTCTATTCCCTGGTTTACAACGGCATCTATCTGTCCGTGGAAGCGGTGCTGACACTGATCATCCTCTACCTGCCTCCGGTCAAAAAGGTCATGGGACAGTTAAAAACCATGGCGACACAAAGATAAAACGCACGCTCTGCGAGCATTTCAGATTTATAAAAAAAGAATCCGGCGCACAGTCCTATCGCTGTCTGACGCCGGATTCTTTTTTATCGTATGGAAAACTTCGTTTCCATGCGATAAGAAACACTCCGCGAGGATGCGCACTCGGCGCAAGAATGTGCCAAGGCACATTCCTTTTCACAGTTCTGCAAAATTCAGAAAATCTCAATACTCCAGGTATTTTCATACCGCTTGCCTGCAGGCAGATGAACCAGGTTGGGCTGCTCGGAAAGGTCTTCGATCCTGCCCTTGCGGGAAGGAAGCGCAGACCAGGGCTCGATGCAGACATAGGGCGCATCGGTAAACGGCATATGCCAGATCCCCAGGAAATTCATCTGCGGATAGGATACGCGCACGCTTCTTGTTCCTTTTTCACTGCACAGGGTCACTGCCTTCGCCATATCAGTCAGCACGATCGCATCCTGATCGAACAGGTTGTGTGCAAGGGGCAGCTTACCGCCGTCAGATAAAATAAACTCGCTGTCCTCGCCATTTACGAAACAGTCCTCAGAAAAGCCAACGCGGATCGGATTCCCGGGAGCTTCAAACTGTAAGCAGTAATCCTCAAATGCAAGACCTTTTTCCAGCGGAACGGCAAAGCCCGGATGACCGCCGACGCCGAAATACATCACCTTTTTGTCGTTATTTTCTACCGCAAAAGTAACATTTAATTTGTTGCCGACAAGCTCATAGGTCAGCCAGTAAACAAACGCAAAGGGATACATTTCTCTCGTATTCTCGCTGTCTGTCAGCTTCAGCACCAGTCTCTGTGCCGTATGCTCTTCCGCTTCCAGATCGGAAGAATTGACAAAGCCGTGGATCGGCATTTCGTAGGTCTTGCCATCCAGCATATATTTGCCCTCCGTCAGACGTGCGATATACGGAAACAGATTCAATGCGCGGTCTTTCCAGTAAGCCTCATCGCCCTGCCAGAGATATTCTACCCCATCCTTTGTCTGAATCGACCACAGCTCGCCGCCGTGGGAGTTTACCTGAACCTTCAGGCTATCATTTTCCAGTGTGTAAATCATACATTCCCCTTTCCGCAGCTGATGAAAAAATCCGCTGCATCCCCTGATTTCATTTTCCCGGAGCGCAGCATCCAATTTGCCCGCGCCCCGGATTTTTTTTTAAAACGCGATACCCGTGTCCCACAGCTCCGCGTTTTTTTACTGGAATGGATTCCAGAAACGGCTGCCATCCGCAAATGTAATCGTCAGAGCAACCGCCATAAATACTACCGCAAATCCAATCGTCAGATAGTCATTTCGTACCAGCTTCTTTCCCATGTACCAGGTACGTTTTTTATTTTTACCGAAGCCCCTAAGCTCCATGGCATTGCTGACCACATCGATACGATCCATGCTGGAAAACAGCAGCGGGAAAATAATCGTGCTCATCCGCTTGATTCTCGTCCAGAGGGATGTCTTGCTGCTCATCTCTATGCCCCGCGCCTCCTGCGCATGCTTGATCTTGGTAAAATCAGACTGTACGTCCGGGATGTAGCGCAGCGCGATGGCAATGGCGTAGCCCACGTTGTAGCTGACACCCATGCGATTTAAGCTTGCCGCAAACTCGCTCGGGTTGGTCGTCACAATAAACATCAATACCACCGGCGTTACTGTCAGATACTTCAGCATAATATTAAACTGGTAAAACAGCTGTTCCTTTGTGATATTATGATTGCCAAACAGGTGTAAAAGCTCTGTTTTTGTGCCGTAGATCACAGTTCCCTGATTCGGGGAAAACAGCCACACCGCAAGCATGTTAATACATAAAAACAGCAAAATAAACTGAAATACCGTCCCGACCTGTTTCCATTCTGTATGGGAAACCTTAAAGATCACCAGGCTGCAGACCAGCATGACCAGCAGCACTCTCGTGTCATAGGTCAGCATACCGGTCAGTGACCAGAGCAGGAAAAAGATCATTTTCGAAACGCCGGAAAGCCGATGGATCCAGGTATCTTTTTCACTGTACGTCAGAATTCTGCCCGCCATCCGCTCTCACCTGCCTTTCATAATAAATAAACCGCTCTGCAAAGCCGGACGCATCCCCGATGCCGCAGCGCACCGCCAGATCGTACAGCGACGTCTTTTTCAGATAAGCACGGTCTGCAACCGCTTCATCCGTCAGCACCCTTGCCGGCTTGTCGTCCGCAATCAGCTCGCCGTCCGCGATAACGATCGCACGGTCGGTATATTCCAGCATCAGATGCATATCATGTGTGATCATGATGATCGTAATGCCAAGGGTCTCATTTAAGTGCTTTAAAAATTCCATAATTTCCGTATAATGACGGTAATCCTGTCCTGCCGTCGGCTCATCCAGAATCAGGATCTCCGGATTCATGACGAGGATCGAAGCGATGGTCACACGCTTTTTCTGACCAAAGCTCAGAGCAGAAACCGGCCAGTTCCGGAAGGGATACAGACCGCAGATCTTTAACTTATCGTAAACCCGTTCCTTTACCTCTTCCTCCGGCACGCCACGGACCCGTAGTCCCAGCGCCACTTCATCAAAAATCATCGGCTTGGAAATCATCTGATTCGGGTTCTGCATGACAAGCCCGATGGCCTCGCCACGCTCCTTGATGGATTTATCCGCAATATCACTGCCATTTAACAGTATCTTACCGTGATCCGGATGGATAAAGCCGCAGATCAGATTTGACAGCGTACTCTTTCCCGCACCGTTTTTGCCGACAATTGCGAGCATTTCCCCTTTGTTAATACGGAAATGAATATCCGACAGGATCGGTTTGCCTGTAATATAGGAAAAGTCCAGATCCAGCACTTCGAGGGCCGGCTTTTCCTCTGCTTGAATCTCCGGCAGGGAAACCTTCTCGAACCAGTCCCTTACCTTTTCCTGATAAGGCTCCAGATTCATCGTCTCGATATGTTGAGGATGATCCTTTGCCGCAACCTGACATCCCGCATGTTTGAGCGCCGTCACATACAGCGGCTCACGGATGCCCTCCTGAATCAGAATATCGGAGGCAAGCAGCTCGTCCGGCGTCATATCCGCTACAACCCTTCCGTCCCCGATCACCACAATTCTGTCTACATCCCGGTAAAGGGCATCCTCTAACCGGTGTTCGATAATGATAACCGTCTTGTCGCGCTCCCGGCAGATCCGGTCGATCAGGTCGATAGCCCGCTTGCCGGTCGCCGGGTCAAGGTTTGCCAGCGGCTCATCAAACAGCAGGATATCCACATCATCTACCAGCACGCCCGCCATGGAAACTCTCTGTTTCTGTCCGCCGGAAAGCTCCGTCGGTGCATTGCCGAGAAGGGCTTTGATATCCACAACCTCTGCCACTTCGTCTACTGCACGGAACATCTCTTCCTGCTCTACGCAGTCGTTTTCCAGTGCAAAAGCAACATCTTCTGCAACCGTCAGGCCGATAAACTGGCCGTCTGTATCCTGCAGCACCGTACCGACGATTTTGGACATTCCAAAAATACCGGTTTTCGCAGGATCTTTACCGCCCACAGTCAAAGTTCCGCTGCTTTCGCCAGGGTATGAAAAAGGAACCATCCCGTTGATGCAGTGCACCAGAGTCGATTTTCCCGACCCGGACGGTCCCACGATTAAAACCTTCTCTCCGGGATTGACCGTCAGGTCAATCTCCCGGAGTGTAGGCTCTGACTGTGATCGATATTTAAAAGTATAGTTTTTAAACTCGATGATCGGAGTCATGTATCAGTCCTCTTTGGAAAGGCTTCCGGACTTTGCGCCGACCTTGGAGTAGGCAACTAACAGCAGAGTTCCCAGAATGCCGATGATAATTACATTTGCAACAAAAGCGGTTACGCCCTGTGTGAATACCTTTTTTACAGGCTCTGCATAAATTACGATGTCCAAAACCGGAGCAACCAGAATCCATGCCAGTGCGTTTGCAACAACCTGTACGATATTGAACAGGCCGATTTCCTTGCCGCCGAAGCTGCCCTCTTTTACTTTATACTTCGCAGCAAACAGGCCAACGATGATGCCGAATACAGCGTCCGGGAATACCCAGCTCCACCATACGCTTCCGTAGAATACTGCATCACCCAGTGCATGACCGATCAGACCGATGGCGCCGCCAACAACGGGACCAAAAATAGCGGAGAAAAATGCAAGTACCGCTGCGCGGGTCTGCAGAGCTGTGTTCGGGATGAAACCAACCGGGATCTGCACGTTGGTTAAAACAACGAACAGTGCGGTTCCGATACCCATCGCTACGACATGCTTGATGCCAAACTTCTTATCCATGAGTAAATCCTCCTCATAAGTATTTATTTGTGGAAAACCACGTTCTTACTATAACGAATCACTCCGGATTTTTCAATCCCTTTTCTGTCTTTTCTCCCTCGTTTGCGTCTTCCAGTACAATTTTCGACGCAAGAGTGTCGATATCGGAATACCACACCCGAAATACCGCCTGCGCTGCATTCGCGTAAATATGGGGCAGTTTCGATTTCTCTTTTCCGGCGTCTTCCAGCACATTAAGGATTTCCCTCAGCACGTCCCTCGTCAGATACGAACCGCGCCAGTGAAACGTCAGGACTTTTCCTTTTTTTACCGCCTGCTGCGCGCGCTTTTTGACCTCCTCCATTTTCGTAAAGGAAAGCTTCTTTTCCTTATAATAAAAATGTCCATTGTCCGTGCACGCCGGCGCTGGCGCGATCAGCGGCTCATGGTCGCGGAACATCGCCTTATCGTCGAGGTTAAAATAATCGTAACGGCACTCGGCATCCTCCCGCGCCCCTCTGGTCAGACTATTGTCAAATGTCGCATCCAGATGATAATACTGCCCGCCGATGCGCACGATATTCCAGGTGTGGCGATATTTGATGCCTTTTTCCGGATTGTTGCCGCAAATCGCAATCATACACCATAGCCCGAGCGCGTCGCAGAGCACCTTGACCGCCTTTGCAATTCCCTCGCAGACGCCTACGCCCTGCCCCAGTGGTCCGATGATTTCGTGAGAATACGGCTTCTTTAGCTTGTCATACCGTACATTTTTGCATATAAAATCGTGCACATATTTTTCTTTTTCCCACTCCGAAAGTCCCTGCGCCTGCCGTGCAAGCTTTTCCACCCGCGATGTCAGCGCTATCTGATGCTCTTTGATTTTTCCTTTTTCAAACAGATATTCCGGCACGAAAATCAGGTTCGGGGAGTCGGGGTAATATTTCCATGAAAACCCGACCACCCAGAATATTTCCGGGTGATCCAGCCGCATCTGGAAAAAAATGTCATACAGCTCTTTTCCATCCACACGCGGCAGCTGAATCTGATCCGCCAGCTGCCGGACGCCCTGCAGCATGCCGTGATACACTGCCTGCTTCTGCCTGTCCATTTTCTGATAATAAAATTCTTCCATCTTACAGTGTAATCTCCTGTTCCAGCCCGAACGAATAGATCAGCTTTTCCTTCACGCATTTTCCGGTCAGCCGCACAAGTGCTTCCTCATAATAGTCCAGCTGAACCCGGTAGCGCAAAATCAGCTCCTTCGGGTCTTTTACCAGATCGGTCTTATAATCTGCCAGCACGATGCCGTCCTCTTCCTCCAGATAAACATCGATAATTCCCTGGATCAGCACGGTTTCATCCTCCGGAAAGTCTGTATTTAAACGGTTTGCCGAAAGCCCCAGCACAAAGGGCTGCTCCCGGTGCAGTCTGTTGCTTCGGGCAGCCTTTGCCATGCGCGCTGCAAGAGGCGTCTGTAAAAATGCCCGGATCTTGTATACATTGATCGCAGCAGCATATTCCTCCGACAGCCTTCGGTCTGCTTTGCATTCTTCGATGACCGTACGGATTTTCGCCGCCGTCCAGGTTTCCTGCCGTTCAAAGGGGAAAATCTCCAGCAGTCTGTGGTACGCACTTCCCCGTGTCGTCCCGCTCACGGTTTCTTCCTGTTCCCTGACAAACTGCGGCAGATACGGCACGACCTCTTCCTCCGGGAACAGCGTAAGCCCTTCCGCAGCTTCCTCCTGCATGCCTTCTTTTTTCAGCTCGGAAACGGTTGTTTTGACAAAAAGTCCCGCCAAGTTTTCATGTGCATAGGGCTTCTGCAGGCGCTCGCACAGCGCAAGCTCTGCCGCCTCCGGCTCTTTTCCGGCTTCCTCAAAAAGCTTCTGCCTGCTGTTGTATCCCAAAGACGCACGCACAAGCTCTGCCTGCAGCAGTTCTTCCTGCGTACAGATCTGAAGCCGACGTCCGACGGACTGCCATGCCGGAAGCACCAGATCATAATAGGAAGACGCTTCCTGCAGCCGCAGTGCCGAATAGCCATACGCACCCTGCGTTGCATCCTCCTGGGGCAGCTTGTCTTCTTTACAGGTTCCGGTCAGAATCAGCTTTTCCTCCGCACGCGTCAGCGCAACATATAGAACTCTCAGTTCTTCTCCCATGCTGTCGGCATTTAATTTGCGCGCCAGCACATTTTTTTTCAACGTCGTATGTCGGATCCGTGCTGTCGGATCCACCCAGTCGATCGCCAGTCCCAAATCCATATCCATCAGCACCGGAGCTGCGCTGTCCTGCCGGTTAAAGCGTTTCGACAGTCCCGATACAAAGCATACCGGAAATTCCAACCCCTTGCTCTTGTGAATGCTCATGATCCGCACGACATCCGCGTTTTCGTCCGACGCACCCGTTTCGCCGTAATCAATGTCATATTTTTCCAGCTGTTCCATGTACCGGATAAAATGAAACAAACCGGAATAACTCGTCTTTTCAAAGCTTTCTGCCCGCGTCAGCAGCATTTCCACGTTGATTCTGCGCTGCACACCTCCCGGCAGCGCGCTGACCGTATACAGATAGCCCGTTTCCTCCAAAAACTGCTCCATCAGCTTGTGAATCGGCAGATAGACCGCGTACTCGCGGTAGCGATTTAAAAAGGAAAGAAAGCTGCAGCATTTTTCGCGAAGGGAGGCATCAGCACCATTGCTTCCGCTGCCATATCCTACGCTGCCTTCACCACTTTCTCCTTCTCCTGCCGCCAGCTTCACGCAATCGTACAGGCAGCGTTTTCCCGTCTCATCCAGTGCGCGCAGCGTCGCCAGCTGCGCATCGCTGAATCCAAACAGCACCGATTTGAGTACGCCGAACAGTGGGATTTCCTGCAGCGGATTGTTCAGCACACGCAGGAAATTCAAAACCGTCTGCACCTCCGTTGCCGCAAAATACCCCGTCTTGGACGTCACAAAGACCGGAATGGCGTTTTCTTCCAGTATCTTTTTAAACGTCTCGTCCCAACCGGATGTCGTCCGCAGTAAAATCACGATATCCTGATACCGCGCCGGGCGCAGCTGTCCGCTTTCGCTGTCCCGCACCGGGAGCTTTCCAACGATTTCGCGGATTTTTCCGGCGATCATTTTCGCTTCCAGCTCCTTCGGGTCTTCGCCCTTTTCGCCGGATATTGCAGCAATGCAAAGCTCCGGCTCGTAAGGAGAGCGGGCGATCGAGGCTTCGCAAGCCGTACTCACCGGCACAGCACTCCCCTGCTTTTCTTCTCCGCCGAGCGCTACGCCCTTCTCCCGCGCGTCCGCTGCTTCGCCATCTGCCTCCGGGAACTGCGCCGCCGGGTACAGCGCCGCATCCGCGTCGTATTCCACTCCGCCAAGCTCTCGGTGCATCAGCTGTAAAAACAGGTCGTTGACGCAGTCCGTCACCTCATGGCGGCTTCGAAAGTTCTGCTTTAAGTCCACACGGACGCAGCTTCCGTCTTCTTTTTGATAGGTCGCAAATTTTTCTAAAAACAACTCCGGCCGTGCAAGACGGAATTTGTAAATGCTCTGCTTGACGTCACCTACCATAAACCGGTTAAATCGCCCGTCGTCCTCGCCGGAAATGCTCTGTAAGAGAAATTCCTGCACGAGGTTGCTGTCCTGATACTCGTCGATCAGAATCTCTACGAACTGTTCCCGGTATTCCAGCGCCGTATCCGACGGCACCATCTGTCCGTTTTCCTCTTCCTTTAACAGAATCTGCAGTGCCAGATGCTCCATGTCCTCAAAGTCCAGCAGGTTCTTTTCCCGCTTTTTCTCCGTCAGTCTTTCTCCGAACAAAAGCGCCAGATCCACCAGCTCGCACAGCGCTGCGTCCGCCTGTCTGCATTCTGCAAGCCACTGCTTCGGACCGGATGCGAAATATTTTTCGGAAAGCGTCCCCAAAAGGCTTTTCACACGCTCCCGCATCGCCTTGACCAGCTCCCGCTTTTCTGCCGACACGCTGTCATCCTTTTTTGCTGCCATGCGGGCGTAGGAAATGCCCTGCACCCGCGCTGCAAGGGCTTCGAAAGCATCCTTCGCAACGGACGATTCCACTTCTGCAGGTGCCACAGACTGCTCTGGTTCTGATGCTGTCTGCACCACGCTCGCCAGCTCCTGTTCCAGCCCTGCGATCAGCTCCTGATCCTGTTCCAGCGCTACAGCGTAAAAATACGGCCCATCCGGCTCCTCGCACACCTTCAGCGCAGCTTTTTCCTGCTCTTTGCATTCCTGCAGCAGGGCTGAAATTTCCTGCATCATGCCTGCAAACCACTCTGTTTTTACAAGCTCCTCAAACGTCTCCACATGATAATCCATGCGGTGCTGCCGCAGCCATTTTTCCGGGAAAGGATAGCTTCCGGAAAAGGTATATAACCGTTCGATCAGCTCTTCCAGCCATTTTTCCCGACCATCGTAGGCAAAATATTCCACGCAGTCGGTAAATTCCTGCCGTCCCAGCGCGAACTGCTCTTCCAGGAGCTCTGACAAAACCTCCTGCTTCAACAGGCGTATTTCGCCCTCGTCCGCCGTCCGAAAATCCGGGTCGAGACCGATATCGTTGAAATGATTTTTGATCAGATATAAACAAAAGCTGTGGATGGTCATGATCTTCGCATTGTGGATCAGCATCAGCTGCTTTTTTATATGCTCGTTGTCCGGCTCTGCCTCTACGCGGTCGGACAGTGCCTTCGTAATTCGCTCCCGCATCTGTGCCGCCGCCGCATTCGTAAACGTTACGATCAGTAACCGGTCAATATCCACTGCCCGCGCCGAATCGCATCCTGAACCGGAGACCAGCTCTACAATCCGCTCGACCAGCACCGCCGTTTTGCCGGAGCCTGCCGCCGCCGACACCAAAATATTACAGTTTCTCAGATCAATGACCCGCTGCTGATCCTCCGTGAACTTCATTCCCATCGGCGACCTCCTTTCTGATAAGCTCCATCGCTTCGTCTTCTTTCAGGTTTTCCAGCTCGCGCATTACAAACCCGTCGATCTTTTTGTCAAATCCGCACACTTTCTGGTACGCACAGTATTCGCAGGCGTTTCTGTTGCCCTGCTCATACGGGTCCAATGCGATTTTTCCATCCAAAATCTGTCGTCCCGCCTGCCGGATTTTCTGCTCCACAAATGCCGATACCGCCTGAAAATCCGTCTCTTCCAAAACGCTCGAACGCGCCGAAAAGCTGCCGTCCTTTTTCCGTTCCAGCGGCACCACATCCGAACGCCCTGAAAAGCCCTGATCCAGCCCCTCGACAACGTCCTCCCTGGCATTCACAATGCCGGTTGTCCGCAGGGCGCGCAGCACCTGCGCATTGACCTCCTCCGCCGAAGGCTCGCCCTCCGGCATCTCAATCATCGGATCCTGCACCCGGTAATACAGCATCGCCGCCGGGACGATTTCTTTCTCCGGATGCTTTTTTCCGGCAATTTCCATCGCAGCATTCATGTATACAACAAGCTGCAGCTGCAGCCCGTAATACAGCGCTGCCAGCGAAAACTCCCTGCTGCCGGACTTATAATCCACGACCTTGACATAAACATGCTCCCGGTCTTCTTTCATATCCACACGGTCGATCCTGCCGCGCAGCCGCATTTTTTCCTGCTCGGAAAGCGCGATATTGACCGCATCCAACTCCTCCAGCACCGAAAACGAAACCTCGAACTTCTCCGGCACAAAGCTGCCTTTTTTGAGCTGATACTGCATGGCGCTTACCGTCCGTTTTAAAATCCGCTTAATCCGCTGCACGATATAGGCGTTTCTCGCGCTGTCAAACAGCACCGTGTGATGATACGTCACCGCATACGCATCCACCGCCTCGTCCACCAGCCGCTCGCCCTCTTCCTCAGTAAAATCAAACCAGTTTTTGCCGATCTCCTTTAGTTTTTCCGCAAAAATTTCCAGCACGCCGTGGTAGAGATTTCCCATGTCCACCGCTTCAAACGCGAACTCTTCCTGCTCCTTTAACTTCATGCCATAGCGCAGAAAATGGGCATAAGCGCACGCTGCAAACTGCTCCAGACGGCTGACGCTTCCGGAAATTGTCTGCCCGTAAAGCGCTGCTGCCACCGCCTTTCCAAGGGACGGCTCCTGATAGGAAAAAAATGCCGTATCCGTCAGCTGTCCGCTCCACAGCCGGTACACATCCTGCCGCTGGTAAACCCGGTACAGCGTCAGAAACTCACGCTCCGCTGCCTCATCCAACAGCCCATCCGCATAGCTTCTAAGTCCATTCGCAAGATATTCCCGTCCATCCGAAAAAGACTGCACCTGTAAAAGCATGGGCTCCAGCTCCGGCTTTTCCGTCGGAATCGTCGGAAACAGCCGCTGCACCTGACCCACCAGAAAGCTCTTTCGCAGCGCCCTTCCTTCCAGATTCATCCGCGCCCAGGAAAGCACCAAAAGCTCGGATGGCTTTGTCATATTCAAATACAAATAAAACCGCTGAATGTACATCTGCTGCCGCGGCGACGGCGCAAGCTCCTGCCCGGAGCCGGTTAAAAATTCCCGGTCGAGGTCGGAAATAATCCCTCCGTTTCCCGCGTTGCCCGGAATATTGCCGTCATTTACGCCTGCAAAAAACAGCGCCTTCACCTGTTTTAAACGCGTCCGCTCCATATCCCCCGCCACCACGCGGTCCACATTCTGGGGAATCGTGCCAACCTGCAGCTCTTCGAATCCGGCTTCCAGAAGCTTTGCAAATTCCTCTGCCGTCGTCTCCTCTTCCCCGACCAGGCTCACGATCTGATCGAGCAAATCCATCACCAGTCGGTAAATCTGCGCATACTCCCGCTCCCGCACCGGATCTCCCGCCTCTGCAAAGCGCTGCTCGAAGCTTTTTAGCTTCTGCTGGATTTTACTCTGGGCGATAAACTCATACAACCCCTGTGCGTACTCCTTCGTCGTTTTGTATTTTCCATACAACGGCGCAAGCCCCAAAACCAGCCGCTCCCGCAGCGCATTCAGCTGCGCCAGCTCAGCCTTTGCGTCCAGCATATTTTCCGTCGGATACACAAACAGCGTCTCCCATTTTTTCCGCCCGCGGATGCCCAACGCCCGGACATAAACCTCCAGCCGATCCGTTTCCTCCGGCGTAAAATCCGCCAGACCGCTGCGCAGATAGTGGAAAACAGATTCATAACTATAGTTCTTCACTCGTACTTGCAGTGCGCTTTTTATATACTCGATAAACGGATTCAGGGTGACGCCCCGCGTCTGATCCAGATAGACCGGAATGCCGAATGCCGCAAACTCCTGCTCGATGCAGCTTGCATATGAGGTGTAATCCCCGCAGATGACCGCGATATCCCGATAACAGTAATTCTGCTGCGTCACGAGCCGCCGGATTGCGATACAGATCTGGCGCACCTCCTCCCGCAGTGTGGAGGCTTCCAGAAGGCGGATCTGCACGGACGGCAAACCAGACGCAGTGTTCTGCGCCGCGAACCGCTCCTGCCCGCCAGTCTCTGCACATTCCTGCGCCGCCATTCCAGCCGAAGCACTTTGCGTGCTCACTTCTGCAGGCGCAGGCTTCCACACGCACACCGGATAGCGGAACAGGTATTTTTCCAGATGCTGCAGCATTCCTTTTTCCGAAAACCGCGGCGAACATTTCGGTGCAATTTCAACGACGTCCGCGATGGGAATTTCTACATCCCGTGCAAGCTTTGCAAGCGTCTGTATCGTCTTTTTGCTCATGGAAAAAAGCTCCTGCTCCCGGATTTCCTCCCATGGATTTTCCCCTCTTCCGAGGGTAACTGTGACGATCACTTCTTTTGCCTGCTTCATCAGCTCTGCGATGACCCGGTTCTGTACCGGCGTAAAGCCCGTAAACCCGTCGAATACAATCACGCTGTCCTTCAACAGCTTCGACTGCGGCACATAGGACGCCAATACCTCCAGGGATTCCTCCGTCGTCAGATATTTTTCCCGGATGAACTTCTGGAACCCCTCGTAAACCGTCCGCAGATCTTTTAATTTATAGTATAATTGCCCTCGTTTTTTCGAAAACTCCGTCAGCTGGTCAAGCTCCTGCAAACCGACTCCGTACTGCATAAACTCCGAAATCGCAGACTTCACCTCATGGACATATCCCGTCTGTCCAAGCCTGCCGCCCAGCACCGGAAGCTTTTCTTTCTTCCCCGCCGCCACACGCCGGATAATCAGACTTTTTCCCGTATCGTCCAGCATCGGCAGCCGGTTTCCGCCCATCTCTTCAAAGATACGGTGCGTCAGACGTCCGAAACTCAGAACGTCGATATTCATAATCCCTTTCCGGTCATGCAGACTGACCAGATCCTTCTGTGTCTGCATCGTAAACTGGTCGGGCACAAGGATAAAAAAACGCCCCTCCGGTTCTTTTTCGGAACGGGCAATGATTTGCCGATAAATATAGGTACTTTTCCCGGCGCCGGACGCGCCTGTGATAAACTGCAGCGACATCGTTTTTTCCTCTCATCGTTAGACTGGGATTGTTGTTTTTACAGTTCACACGCGCCATTCGCAAAATCGCATCTACGATGCTCACAAAGCCACGAGTGAACTATAGTCAAGTATACCATACTTTGCAGCCGTTTGCGAATGCCGGATACGCCATTTGCAAAATGCCTTGCACATCTTCCCCGAAAAGACTATGATAACGGAGAATACTAACTGCCTGATGCAAGCAGCGCATAAGCTGCAGTCACACAAAAAGGGGAGACAATTTATCATGGAATTAAAAGGCAAAAAGATTTATTTTTTAGGGGACAGTATTACGGAGGGTGTCGGTGCTTCTGATACAGAGCACTGTTATGTTTCCGTATTCGGGAAGCTTTCCGGCGCTGTTGTAAAAAATTATGGCATCAGTGCAACCAGAATCGCCTGTCAGACCGAAAACCTGACGACAAAGGAACCTGACCTTTCCTTTGTCAACCGCGCCGATTCGATGGATTCCGATGCGGACGTTGTCGTTGTGTTCGGCGGAACCAACGATTTCGGACACGGGGATGCAAAGCTCGGCACATTTGAATCCCGCGATCCTTACACCTTTTACGGCGCAATGCACGTTTTATGTGAAAAACTCATCCACCGCTTTCCAAACGCAGATATCCTGTTCATGACGCCGCTGCACCGCTGCAGCGAAAATGAGGCATTAAAAGAAAACGGTCTGCCGGAGGAAACAAACCTCGCCGGATATGTTTCCATCATCCGTGAGGTTGCCGAATTTTACGGACTTCCGGTTCTCGATCTTTTCTCCACAAGCGGTCTACAGCCCAAAGTCGATATCATCAAAGAAACCTATATGCCCGACGGACTGCATCCCTCTGATGCGGGAGCGCTGCGGATCGCCAGACGGCTGATCGGATTTTTACAGACCCTCTGACAAAAAAGATGATGCAATTGCGCCCAATCTATGCTATGATGATAAAGATTGAATGATTGGCTCATTCTGCCAATTCAGCGGAGGAATGTATATATGTTATTAGATGGTAAAACAATTCTGATCACAGGTGGTACCGGTTCTTTCGGCAAATGCTTTACCCGTTATGTCATGGAGCACTACAACCCCAAAAAAGTGATCATTTATTCCAGAGACGAATTTAAACAGTGGATGATGGAAAATGAATTCAAGGAATATGCAGACAAGCTTCGCTTCTTCATCGGCGATGTCAGAGATCAGGAGCGTCTGCGCCGCGCATTTGAAGGTGTTGATTATGTCATCCATGCAGCAGCCTTAAAACAGGTTCCCGCCTGTGAATATAACCCGAACGAAGCGATCAAGACCAACATCCACGGCGCGATGAACATCATCGAGGCAGCCCTGGACACCAATGTAAAAAAGGTCGTTGCGCTTTCCACCGACAAAGCGGTAAACCCGGTCAACCTTTACGGCGGCACAAAGCTCGTCAGCGACAAGCTGTTTATCGCAGCGAACGCCTATGTCGGCAATAAGGACATCAACTTCTCGATCGTTCGCTACGGCAACGTTGCAGGAAGCCGCGGTTCGATTATCCCGTTTTTCCGCAAGCTCATCGCAGACGGACAGACAGAGCTTCCCATCACTGACCTGCGCATGACCCGTTTCTGGATCAGCCTGGAGCAGGGCGTGCAACTGGTGATTAAAGCCCTCGAAGAAGCAAAAGGCGGCGAAACCTTTATCAGCAAAATCCCTTCCTTTAAGATTACCGATCTCGCAGAAGCGATGCTTCCCGGCTGCGGAATCAAGGAAATCGGTATCCGCCCCGGCGAAAAGCTGCATGAAATCATGGTAACAACTGAGGATTCCTTTACGACCTACGAATACGAAAAGCACTTCATCGTATATCCCCAGATGACCTGGAACAACAAACAGCTGCCTGACATGAGCGGTCACAAGGTAGCCGAAGGCTTCTCCTACAGCTCCGACAATAATACGGAATGGCTGTCCGTAGAACAGATCCGCGAGCTGTTAAAGACTGTTAAGACTGTATAAAACAATAGAATGCACGCTCTGCGAGCATTCTATTGTCATGAATCAGAAAAACCGCTCCTGCACCTTTGGACAATAAATCCCAGGTGCGGGAGCGGTTTTTTTTATTCTCTATTTAAATACCCTGCCGATCAGGCAATCGCATTTTGATTCATCTTTGCAAGTTTTGCTGCCTGGATCGCATGCTGATCAGGCAATCACGTTCTGATTCATCTTTGCAAGTTTTGCTGCCTGATCAGCTGCAGTCAGGTTATCGATCAGCTCCTGGATGTCGCCGTCCATGATCGCATCAATTTTGTACAGTGTCAGCTTAATTCTGTGATCCGTCACACGTCCCTGAGGGAAGTTGTAGGTACGGATTTTCTCAGAACGGTCGCCGGTTCCTACCTGGCTGCGGCGCAGCTCAGCTTCCTCGTCGTGGCGCTTCTGCTGTTCCAAATCATACAGCTTTGCACGCAGCACCTTCAACGCCTTGTCTTTATTTTTCAGCTGGCTCTTTTCATCCTGGCAGGAAATCACGATTCCGGTCGGGATGTGGGTCAGACGTACCGCAGAGTCCGTCGTGTTGACGCACTGACCGCCGTTTCCGGATGCACGGAATACATCGAATTTACAGTCGTTCATATCAATCTGCACGTCGAAATCCTCTACCTCCGGCATAATCGCAACCGTGATCGTCGAGGTGTGGATTCTGCCGCCGCTCTCCGTCTCCGGCACACGCTGCACGCGATGCACACCGCTCTCATATTTGAGCCTCGAATACGCACCCTGACCGGAAATCATGAAGCTGACATATTTCATGCCGCCGATGCCGATTTCTTCCACGTCCATCGTCTCCACCCGCCAACGCTGACGCTCTGCATAGCGCACATACATCCGATAAATTTCCGCTGCAAACAGCGCCGCCTCGTCGCCGCCCGCACCCGCACGGATTTCCACGATAACGTTTTTCTCATCGTTGGGGTCCTTGGGAAGCAGCAGGATTTTCAGCTCCTCCTCCAGCTCCGAAACACGGGTCTTTGCGCTGTTTAACTCCTCTTTTAACATTTCGCGCATATCCGGATCATTTTCCTCGTCCAGCATCATCAGGCTGTCTTCGATATCCTGATTGCACTTCTTATATTCCCGATACGCCTCGACGATCGGAGTCAGATCACTCTGCTCCTTCATCAGGGCACGGAAGCGTTCCTGATTGGCTGTGACATCAGGCTCATTTAATTCGCCCATAATCTCTTCAAACCGAATCAGCAAATCCTCCAGTTTATCAAACATCTGATTTTCTCCATTCTATCTGTCAAAACGGTTACAGTTCCCCGTGTCATTCATAGCTTCGTGTTCACAGATTCTCATGCAAGCATGGAAGCTGTGAACGCGAAGCCACGAGTGAACTGTAACTTACCACAACGTTCCAAATACGACTCTGTCCAGTCCGGCAAAATCCTGCACGCACTCCACTTCCCGGTAGCCTGCCTGCTCCATCAGTCGCTGCACAGCTTCTCCCTGATCATAACCGATCTCAAAAAACAGCTGCCCGCCGCCGCAGAGATGCTCCTTTGCGCCCTGTATGATTTTCCGGTAAAAATCCAGTCCGTCTGCACCGCCATCCAGCGCCTGCATCGGCTCATGCTCCCGCACCTCTTCCATCAGCGTCGGAATCACATCGGAGCAGATATAAGGCGGATTGGATACAATAATCTCAAACTTTCCCTCGACCGGCGCAAACAGATCGCCCTGCACAAACAACGCACTGCTTTCCCCCAGCTGCTCTGCATTTTTTCGCGCCACTTCCAACGCTTCCTCCGACAGGTCGGCGCCGACGCCGCTGCAATCGTTGGAATAGTGTAAAAGGCTCAGTAAAATACAGCCGGAACCCGTACAAAGATCCAGAATCCGAAATCCGTCATGAAGGTTTTTCATCACTTCTTCCACCAGAACTTCCGTATCCTGACGAGGAATCAATACATGTTCATTGACTGAAAAAGTCAGTCCCATAAACTCCTGCTCTCCAGTCAGCTGCTGCAGCGGGATATGCTCTGCGCGTTTTGCAAGCAACTGCTCATACGCCTTCTGCTCTGTCTCTGCAACCTCGCGGTCGCCGTGCACCAGCAGATCGTTACGGCTCGTATGGCAGACATATTCCAGCAACAGCCGCGCATCGAGATCGGCTTCCGGGATGCTTGCTGCCGCCAGCTTTTCTTTTCCAAGAACATAAAGGCTACGGTACTCCATCACTGCTCCCTACTTTCTTCCGCAGCTACTTTACCTGCCTCCATACCTTCAGCCTCTTCTGCGTCCTCTGCTTCCTGCGCTTTTGCCGCCGCATCCTGCTTTTCCCAGTCCTCCACGTCGTATCCGAACGTCTCTTTCAGATACGCCTTCCAGTCAAATACCGCTTCCACAGAGGCGATCGCAACCTCGATCATCGAATCGTCCGGTTCTTTGGTTGTCAACCTCTGCAGCCACATGCCAGGCGCAGAAATGATCCGAACGAGGAAATTGTCGCTGCGTCCAGCCAGACGAATCAGCTCATAGGAAATTCCGGCGATCACAGGAATCAAAAGAATCCGCAATCCAAGTCTCAACAGCGGGTTCTGTACCCGGATAAACAAAAACAGCACGATGCTCACCAGCATGACAAACAACAAAAAGCTCGTTCCGCAGCGCTTGTGCAGTCTGGAGCTTTTGCGGACATTTTTCACCGTCAGCTCTCTGCCGCGCTCGATGCAGTTGATACATTTATGCTCCGCGCCGTGATACATATATACGCGCCGGATATCCTTCATCGCAGAAATTCCTGCTATATATGCAACGAAAATCACGATACGCAGCACGCCTTCCACAATCGCCAGCAGCGACTCATTCAGCACATAGTGGGAAAACAGCATGCTCAGAAAATACGGCAGCACGATAAAAATTGCAACTGCCATCAGAATCGACAGCGCAACCGTTCCGCCGACTGCAATGCTTTCTGCCGCGCCGGATTTTTTCTCTTTCGTATCCGTCGCATCCGCTTTCCCATCCACGTTTTCTGTGACTGCATCCGAAACCGTTTCCTTCTGCTCCGGCTTTTTGGCCTTTTTCTTCTGGTCGGCTATATTCTTCTCCGGCTCGTCTTCTTCAAAAAACTGCGCCGACCAGGTCAGTGTGCTCATGCCAAGCACCAGCGAGTCTATAAAATTAAATACACCGCGTAAAAAAGGAATCTTCGTGATCTTCTTATCGCCCCAGATTCCTTTATAATCTTCTTTTTTCAGCTCAATTTTACCATCCGGTCTGCGCACTGCAACCGCATAGCTGTCCTGATTTTTCATCATGACACCTTCCAGAACCGCCTGCCCGCCGATTCCGCAATAGCATCTTTTTTTTCTCTTTTTTCCCATAATTGTAGTCCTTATTAAAAAGAATTCTGCACACTAAACAATAGAATGCACGCTCTGCGAGCATTCTATTGTCATGAATAAGAATGTGCCTTAGCACATTCTCGCGCACTCGGCGGGTCGTGTAAGCGACATTCTACCATTCCGCCGCAGTGCGATCCTCGCGGAGCGTTTTTATCGTATAGAAACGAAGTTACCTATACGATAAAAAGGAATAGAATGCTCGCAAAGCGCGCATTCTATTGTCACAATTAAATTAAGGTTGAGATTTATAAAAACCTCAACCTTACCCAATTTCTTATTTGCTTGCCACACCATACTTGCGGTTGAACTTATCGATACGTCCGCGAGCCTGTGCTGCCTTCTGCTGGCCAGTATAGAAAGAATGGCACTTAGAGCAAACTTCAACGTGAAGTTCGGGCTTGGTAGAGCCGGTTACGAATGTGTTGCCACAGTTACAGGTTACAGTTGCCTGGTAGTAGTTAGGATGGATTCCTGCTTTCATTTCCTTTCACCTCGTCTTATATTGATTGGTTATCTGTACTTGTTCTCATCCGCGAGGCCTTTCGGCCACTGCCTGTAATATTCTACGGACAGCTTATTCATAATACCATAGGAGTGTGCGCAATGCAAGACTTTTTGCGGATTTTAAAAAATTTCCTGTCGGCTCTCAATACTCCTTTTTTTTCGTATCTTTCTGCGCTGCCTCGATCAGCTCAAATTTCAGAAAAATCCCGTAAATATAAGATATGCCGCGGATATCTCCCAGTGCTTTCGGCCGTGTCACAACCGGCTTTCCTTCCGTCTTTTCAAATGCCAGCCGCACCGAGCTCCACGCCAGGCTTTTGCTGTTTTCGCGCCGGTCAATCCAGAGCTCCTTCGTCAGCTCGCCGTTTCGTCCGGTTTTCAGTTGATAGGAAAACGGCAGTCCGGAAATCGTCTGAAACGGATATCCCTCAAATGCAACAATGCATTCCCAGAGATGCTGCTCGTCGTGGTTTTCGTGAAGGACAGTCAATAGCTCCGCGTGCGGAAGTTCCTCAATATCCCTATGCAATCCGGCGATTGGTTGAGTCTTTTCCCCCATTTTATTCCTCCGCCCCGTCGCAAAGCTTTAACTCGATATGTTTTCCCAATGCGGAGGCATATTTCTGCAAAACAACCAGCGTCGGAACTCTTTTTCCACTCTCCAGCCGCGCCAGATTCGAAGGCAAAATTCCTGTGATGTCCGCCACATCCTGCTGGGTCATCCCCTGCTGCCGTCTCTCTTCCACCAGATGCCGGATCAGCTCACAGGACTGCTCCAACGTCCTTTTCTGAATGTCTTCCGAATAAGCGGACAGACGCTTTTCCCGCACTTCTTTTTCTTTTTCGTAATTCGTTCGATTATCCCGAAAATCGTAGGGCATTGACATTCCTCCTTCTCCTGTAAAGTCCGGTGCAGCCTGGCGCAGATTTGCAGTCCTACAGTATATTCACAAGCCACGGATCGACATCTGTAAGGGCACAATACAGCCAGGGATCCTCTTTGATTTCTTCTGCAAAGTCTCTTGCCAGCAAATATGCCTCCATCTCTGCTCCAAAAATGACTCCCATCATCTCTGCATTCCGCAGAGCGTCTTCCTTCTTTTGCTGCGCGTACAAAGCAGCTTCCCTTGCGTGCTCTTCTTCTGCCTTTTCTATTTCCGCGTCAATCCGCTTTTTCTTTTCCGCGTAATGTTTCAGATCCTCCAGGGAATCCAGATATACATAGAGCTCCTTCTGCACTTCATACATCTGATTTACTTCTTTATCATTTTTCTCCGGCTGTCTGGAAATACATTTTTGCCAGAAAATTGCCTTTCCCGTTTCCAAAATAGCCTCTCTGCATGCCTCGATGCGGGATTTATACGTTTCCGGCTGCTGTTCCGATTGAAGATCACTGATCGCTTCTTTTTTCAGCTTTTCTGCATACAGCATATGGATCCGAGGCAAATCCTTCAGCGGACTGTGTTCTCCATTCCATACCAGCCGATCCATCCAGAACAGCTGCTCAAACAGCGTATCCTCTTTATCATACAATAATGCCAGTTTTAGCATTGCAGGAATATATTGCCGATTTGCCGCAATTTCATAATATTTGCAGGCAACCTCCGGATGGTTCTTTTCCATCAGCGCTCCCATACAATAGCAGGCTTCCGGATGCTCCTGCTGAGCTGCCTGTTTCAGCCAGCTCAATACCTGTTTGAATTCTTCCTCGGACAGGTTGCCGTTTGCCTGCTGCGCTGTCCATATTGCAAGCCGATAGCAGGCTTCCGCATTTCCTACATCCGCTGCTTTTTGATATGCAGCAATCGCTTCTTCTGTATTTCCTTTCTGCATGGCGTCCGCTCCCTGACGATACAATGCAAATGCACTGCCACGCTGCTTGCCCAGTTCTAAAATGCGGGCTGCCAGCGCCTCATCCTGTGCCAGGATCCAGTCGTACTCCACCAGATTGTCTTCGATATAATCCTGATTGACTGCACGCCGGATCCATTCCGCTGCAATGAATGGATTTTGTGTCTTTGTCATACCCTTTATCCAGAAATACCCACACAAAAATTCTGCAGGTGCATAGCTTCCAAACGCTGCCTTTTCCAGCTTGTCCGTCACTGTTTTATACTCCAACGTCTGTTTCATCTCATCTATGGCATCCTGATATAACTTCTTTGCCTCTTCCAGAGAAATTGCATCCTTGCCGCCATTTTCAAAATATGCCTTTGCTTCTTTCTGCTGCTCCTCAGCGATATAACCCTTCAAAGTCTGAATCGCTTCTTCACACGCTTCTTCCCGTCTTGCATCCGCCAGCTTCACTGCTTCAAACAGCTCCAGAGCCTCCCGATACGCATCCAGATTTCCTTCTTTTCCCATACAAATCTGCGCCACTTCATAGATGGACATAACGCTGCCCTGCCCGGCTGCAGTTCTGTACATTCTTTCCGCATCCGATTTCTGTCCATTCCGTTTATACACATTTCCTGCGACGACAGTTGCCCCACTGCTGCCATGTTCTGCCGCCCATTCCAGCCTGGTTACCGCCTCGGAATCATTCCGTTCGGTACCTGCGCCCTGGCTGTAACACAAGCCCAATGCATAATGGACGTCTCTTTCCAGCTCCAGGTCATATTTTTCGTTTCTCCGCATCTCATCCGCTTTCGTCAGGTTCTCAAATGCCTGCTGCGGATCTTTTTCACCACCGATGCCTCTCAGGCAATACCAGCCATATTGGTACTGCGCCTTCCGGTGCCCCAGCTCTGCTGCCTCGCGGTAAAGCTCGCGCGCCTGCACCAGATCTGTCTTTTTGATATCCTCTGCTTTCTGATAGCACTCTGTGGCTCTTCGCTCTTTTTCTTCGTTTGCCTGGCGCTCTTCCCATGCCAGATCGTCTTCTTTTTTTCTTCTGAAAAAAGCCCAGACTCCATATATATCGATAGCAATTATCACTACATTACAGGTAGAATTAAATCCTATGAGAAACAACAGCAAAACAACTCCTGCGATCAGTCCGTATCGAAGGAGTTTATATTTTCCCAGTTTTTCCCCGATAAATTCCATATCGATCACAACTGTAGTGACCGCTGCCGCAAACAGCACCAGCGATACAATTCCTCTTAAAAATGAAACCAATATTCCCATGACGCCCTCCGGTTTGGTAAATTTTTCATTAAATAAAGTATATATTTTCCCAGTTTATTCGTCAATATAATGGGCATCACGGCAAACGATTGTTAATTAATCATTCTTTTCACATTTGACTCGTCAGAAACAACATCCGCACAAGACAAATAGTCCATAACGCACCTCCAAACGATGATCTAACGCAATTACATCCTATATAGCGAAATAAATCCAACATTTTTCGTCTTAATTTTGTTTGAAGCGAATTTTTCCTGGGGTCAGGTACCAACACTCCGATTTCGTCCTCTCGTGTCAAAGGAAACTCACGCAAACAAATGCTCTGCCAGCTGTGCCAGTGCTTCGGTATCCTTCACCCCCGCTGTCTCGAATGCAGAATGCATGGCCAGCTGTGCCAGTCCCACATCCGCAGAGGGAATGGAGACATGGGCAGTAGAAATATTTCCGAGCGTGGAGCCGCCTGCGATATCCGAACGGTTTGCAAAGGTCTGCAGCGGGATCTCCCAGGTATTGCAGATCTGGCGGACAATTGCTGCAGAATAACCGTCTGTCGTATATTTCTGACTGCCGTTATATTTGAGCACAACACCACCGTTTAAGTACGGACGGTTGGTCGGATCGGTCTTCTCCGGATGGTTCGGATGCACCGCATGTCCGTTGTCCGCGGACAAAAGAAAGCTGTTCTGATAAAAGCTGCGCTTCCAGAGCCTGTTTTTATCCGGATAGACATTTTCCAGAACAATTTCCAGAAACTCCTCCAAAAACGTGGAATCTGCGCCCTGCTTCGTTCCGCTTCCAACTTCTTCATTGTCAAACAGCGCATACACACTGATAAATTCTTCCGGCTTCGATGCCAGAAATCCGCGCAGCGTCGCATAAGCACATTGCAGATCGTCCAGACGCGGAGAGCCGATCAGGGAATCATCCGCTCCCATGATGCGCCCTTTATCCCTGTTATACACATACAGATCACTGCCAAGAATCTCCTCTTCCGCCACGTCTGCCGCTTCTGCGCACAGCTTTTTGATCGAAAGCTCCTGATCCAGCCCCATCAGCGGTGCCATGTCTGTCTGCGGATTGTATGCAAAGCCATTGTTGATTTCCCGGTTAAAATGAATCGCTACATTGGGAATTATCAACAGGTCTTTTTTCAGATTGACGAGCTTTGCTTCCGGCTTTCCATCTTTTCCGGCCACAAACACACGACCGGCAACGGAAAGCGGGCGATCCAGCCACGGGCTTAAAATCATGCCGCCGTATTTTTCCACATTCAGCTTCACATAGGTGTTTTCCACCTTCATCTCCGGCACTTCCTTGATTTTAAAGCACGGAGAATCGCTGTGGCTTGCTGCAATCCGGAAACCCTTGGCAGGATTTTCGGGGATTTTCACCGCCAGCACCGCAGAACCGTTCTGCATCGTATAATAGCTTCCGCCCGGCACGAGAGCTCCCTCTGCCAGATTTTCCAGCTTTTCAAAGCCGTTTTCCAAAAGCAGCGCTTCTACGTTTGCCGCCGCATGGAATGCCGTCGGGCTCTCCTCGATAAATTGAAGCATCGCTTCGGTTATGCTTTGGTTTTTCATAATGTACCTCTCCTGATTTCCTATTTTAGTCGCCGCAGCCCCGGCGCTATGTTATCAAATAAACAAATGGCCAACCTGATAGACCACAAACGCCGCTATCCAGGCGATCACGCACTGTCCGACCACGACAAATACCGCCCATTTTCCGCCAAGCTCCCGACGAATCGAAGCGATCGCTGCCACACAGGGCGTATACAGCAGGCAGAACACCAGAAGGCTCGCAGCAGAAAGCGGCGTCAGAACCGTCTGCAGCGCCCCGGTGGAACCAAACAACACGGAAAGCGTCGAAACCACGCTTTCCTTTGCCATAAATCCGGTGATCAGCGCCGTGGAGATCCGCCAGTCTCCAAAGCCCATGGGTGCAAACAAAAATGCAAGGCTTCCGGCAGCCAGCGCAAGTATGCTGTCTTTCGAATCCGCTGCAATGTTCAGATGCAGGTCAAAGGTCTGCAAAAACCAGATCACCAGCGTTGCCATGAAAATAACGGTAAAGGCCCGCTGCAGAAAATCCTTTGCCTTGTCCCAGAGCAGATGTCCAACATTTTTGGCTCCCGGCATCCGATAGTTTGGCAGCTCCATGACAAAGGGAACCGCTTCTCCCTGAAACAGCGTCCCACGCATGAAAAGTGCCATCAAAATCCCGATCACAATTCCGCCAAAATACAGTGCAATCATCACAAGTGCCCCGTGTTTCGGGAAAAACGCCGCTGTGAAAAACGCATAAATCGGCAGCTTTGCAGAACAGCTCATAAAAGGCGTCAGCAAAATCGTCATTTTCCGGTCACGGGCAGAGGGCAGCGTCCGGCTCGCCATAACGCCCGGCACGGTACATCCAAACCCAACCAGCATCGGCACAATGCTTCTGCCGGAAAGACCGATTTTGCGCAGCAGCTTGTCCATCACAAACGCAACCCGCGCCATATATCCACTATCCTCCAACAGCGACAAAAAGAAAAACAGCGTCACAATGATAGGCAGAAAGCTCAGCACGCTTCCGACGCCATTAAAAATACCGTCCATCACAAGAGAATGAATCACATCGTTTACATTCCACGCTGTCATGTGCGCATCCACCCAGCTTCCAAGCGCCGTAATCCCTGTATCAAGCAGATCTGACAGGCCTGATCCGATTACGCTGAAGGTCAGGAAAAACACCAGCGCCATAATGCCTGCAAAGCACGGAAGCGCCGTATATTTTCCCGTTAAAATCCGGTCGATTTTCTGACTGCGGATATGTTCTTTACTCTCTTTGGGGCGAATCACCGTTTCGTCGCACACCTTTTCGATAAAATCAAACCGCATGTGCGCAATCGCAGCGGCACGGTCCAGCCCCCGCTCTGCTTCCATCTGGCAGATGATATGTTCCAGGGTTTCCTTTTCATTTTCATCCAGCTTCAGGCTGTCCCGGATCAGAACATCTCCCTCTGCAAGCTTGGAAGCTGCAAACCGCACCGGAATCTCCGCTTCTTTTGCATGATCTTCAATAAAATGCATGATCGCATGCAGACACCGATGCACGGCACCGCCGTCTTCCTCACTGTCGCAGAAATCCACCCGTCCGGGGCGCTCCTGATACTTTGCCACATGAACCGCATGGGAAATCAGCTCTTCAATGCCTTCGTTTTTGGCTGCGGAAATCGGAACAACCGGAATGCCCAGAAGCGCCTCCATCTGATTAACCAGAATGGAACCGCCGTTTTCCCGCACCTCATCCATCATATTAAGCGCCAGCACCATCGGGATATCCAGCTCCATCAGCTGCATCGTCAAATAAAGATTCCGTTCGATATTTGTCGCATCCACGATATTGATAATTCCTTTTGGGTGCTCCTCCAGCAGAAAGTTTCTCGTCACAACCTCTTCGCTAGAATAGGGGGACATCGAATAAATGCCCGGCAGATCCGTTACCAGCGTATTTTCCTGTCCACGGATCTGACCGTCCTTTCGGTCTACCGTAACACCCGGAAAGTTTCCGACATGCTGATTTGAGCCGGTCAGCTGATTAAAAAGTGTCGTTTTTCCGCAGTTCTGGTTGCCGGCAAGGGCAAACGTCAGTACCTCCTGATCCGGCAGCGGATCTTCCTTTTCCTTATCGTGATATTTTCCCTCTTCTCCCAGACCCGGATGCGGAATCGGCTTCCCCATCTGCCGGGAAGTCTCAGGACAGACGTCCCGCACATTCTCTATTTCAATTTTCTCCGCATCTGCCAGACGCAGCGTCAGTTCATAGCTGTGAATCCGCAGCTCCATCGGATCGCCCATGGGCGCATATTTCACCATCGTCACGTCGCCCTGCGGAATCAGTCCCATATCCAGAAAGTGCTGCCGAAGCGCACCCTCTCCTCCAACCGATTTAATTGTAGCTGTTTTTCCAATTGGTAATTCTCGTAATGTCATGTTTTCTCTCATTTCCGCGCACGCTTTTTACAATCTTTCTCCCGTGTGCCTTACTTTCGACTGTCAGTCATGCAAGAACGCTGACTCACTTGTGCTCTCGCTCGCTCACGAGCCCGCGCTGACGCGCTTTATCACCTGCTACGCAGGCTGCTCGTTCGCTAATGGCACGAGAAAAACAAATGCCGCCTTCGGCGTCGCTTGTTTTTCTTTCGTGCTCTCGCTCGCTCACGAGCCCGCGCTGACGCGCTTTACCGCCTGCTGCGCAGGCTGCTCGTTCGCTAATGGCACGAGAAAAACAAATGCCGCCTTCGGCGTCGCTTGTTTTTCTTTCGTGCTCATTATATCGTGAGCATAGCTCACTCAATAATTTCGCCGTTCGCGATGAGCAGGCTTCGCCTGTTCCCGCTCTCTTGCGCTCATTATATCATACTTCCATTCACTGATTCTACAAATAAACTGTTCTTTTATATACTCTCGGAAGGATTCCGCCTTCCATCAGGAGCTTGCAGAAGTCAGCAAAGTTAATAAGCGCCAAATTCCACTCTGTTTTGCAGAATTTGACGCTTCTCTTTTTCGATTTTCTTCGAATTTATTTCTTCTTCCGTTCTACCAGTTCGCCAACGAGGTAGCATACCGCTGCAATAACCATACCGTTGACAGAAGCGATGCCCCACGGAACCAGATTTGCAACAGCCGCGCCGATGAGGACGCCTGCGATTGCGAACCAGTTGACCTGTCTGGGAATCACATCCCATTTTTCGTATTCTTCTTTATGGCAGAAATAGCCGAGTACAACAATCATGCCAACCGGAGGCAGTGTGCAGTTTAAGATATTCAGCCAGCCGACAAAATTGTTGTACAGCCATACCGCGGTTACGGTTCCCAGAATACCGGAAATTACAACCATCGGACGTTTACGCACTTTTGTGATATTGGACAGTCCAAGACCTGCGGTATAAAGCGCATTATCATTGGTTGTCCAGATATTTAAGCCCAGGACGATAATCGCAAATACCGTCAGGTTCAGCGCAACCATAACTTCAAAAATATCGTTTCCGCCTACATAAACGCCGCTGAACGCGCCGAAGCAAAACATCAGACTGTTGCCGATAAAGAATGCGACTACTGTGACGATAACGGACTGCAGCGCCGTTTTGGAAAATCTTGCAAAGTTCGGAGTTGCCGTACCGCCGCTGACAAACGAACCGATGACCAGTCCGGCGCCTGCAATGACGCTCATACCCTGGCTTTCTGCAAATTTTTCAGCCAGCGGAACGTCACCGGTTTTGACCGCCATTACCATCGCCGTAATGCCGAGAATTGCGATCAGCGGAACGGAAATATAGCTGACGATGGTCATCGCCTTAATTCCGAAAAATGCGGAACCGGTCATGCAAATGCCGGCAATCGCAACGAGCAAATAAGGCAGCCAGGGATTTTCCGGAGCGATCAGTTTTGCAACCGGAATTGCAAACATCGCAACACCTACGCCAAACCATCCGATCTGGGTAAAGCTGGTCAGCACAGACGGCAAATAGGAGCCCTTTGCACCGAAGGAATGCTGTGCCAGCAGATCCAGGGAAAGTCCGGTTTTGGCACCGACATAAGCCAGAGAGCCGGTATAAATTGCAAGAATGATACCTCCCAGGATCAGGGAACCGATAAAGCCGGACAGGTCAAGGCTGTCACCCAGCGTCTGTCCCGTCCACATGCTGGCTGAAAAAAACGTAAAGCCAAGCATGATCATAAACATTGTCAGCAGTCTGCGCCGTGCAAACTGAGGCACTGGCTGCAGGGAATAATCGTGGTCTTCTACTTTGGTTTCTTTTGCATTACTCATGTCTTTTCTCTCATTTCTCCTGTCTATTTATTCATTTTATAAACCGGATCAGCCGGGTAACCGCCCCGGATATTCTGCATTCCGCGCTGTATGGCATCTTTGGAATTTTTCCAGTCCGCGTCCTTGTTCTGGTAATCGAATTTTTCAATCAGCCAGTCCACATCTTCGCTCATACGCTCCATATTTTTCTGCATGATCTCGAAAATTTCCGGGAAAAAGGTCTCTTTTTCCTTCTCCGACAGTCTGGTATCCGCACTGCTGCAAAGCTCCCCAAAATGATGCAGGCAAAAGCCCTTGCTCTTTGCAATCCGTGCTTTGAAATCCGGGTCTTTTTCATATAAATAGAAAAAAGTGTCCAGATAGCGCTCGTATTCTTTTTGGAAACGGTCGCAGATATAACAGGTGCTTTCCTTTTTCTGCACCCAGTCTGCCACGGAGTTTTTCGGCGCAATTTTGCGCAGCTTGTCCCCCATCGACTGCTTCTGCGGCCTGAAATGCCTGAATTCGCCATCCATTTCGGACAGCAGTTTTTTATAATAGGTTTTTAAAATCCAGCCATTGCCAAGGGTGTTGCCGTAATCGAACATTTTTTTCATGTGTGTGCGGCAAAATCCTTCCCGGTCTGTATCCTCACGGACATCGCTCTCCATGTACGAAGCGCAGGAGCCAAGCACAAAATCCATCAGATCCTGCTCTACATTCCGCTCGATATAACAAAAAGGGCACTCATCGCCCGCATTTACCGCATCATTCAGCGGTATCGTATAAAGCTTTTCTTTCACTCTTCTTCCTCCATTCCGCAGTTGCTTGCGCCTTTAAGCCTCTTTTATGGTCATCCGCCGCAGCGTGTCCAGATAAGCGCAGATCTCTGCAAAAAGTTTCTCCGGAGAAAAATCGTAGCGCTCCGACATCTCATCGGTCAGCCCGTCGATCGTATAGCGCACCATTTTTGTCACACGCACAGAATCCCCGTATGGTGCAAAAATGCTGTAATCTGCCTGCATGCTGTATGCCCGCAGCCGATCCTCGTAATCCAGCTTCTTTTCCGCGATCCGCTCCACCGCTTCCGTATTCTCTTCTTTTACCGCAACATCCAGAAACCGCTGCATATACGGATAAAGCTTCATCACCTGCATCCGCGCCTGTTCCATCTGCTTTGTCAGGGCAAAATAATCCGTTTCGGAACGTTTTACCTCTCTGGAAAGCTCCAACAACATAAAGCGCGCGCTGTAGTCAAACAGAAATCCGTACAGCCCCAGTTTACTTCCAAAATAATGAAAAAGCAGTCCCTTACTGATCCCCGCCTCCTTTACGATCTCATCCGTGCTGGCGTGTCGATAGCCGCCCCTGGAAAAAATCTTCAGAGATGCGTTGATCATCCGGTCCTGCTTTTCCTGTTTCAAATCAAAAAATTTATCATTCATGTGTCTGTCCCCGCGTCATTGACTTTCTGAGTCGTTTCATTCTATCATACCTGCAGGGTCACTTCAATGTTAAGTTTATAGATTTTTCATACATACTGACCTTTTCATTTTCATAAAATAGTATTAAAATGAGAGAAATAAGTAACCATATTCTGGTATATGTATGGAGGGCATTATTATGGCTAAAAAATTAGGAAAACTTTTCACTCTCGCAGTTACCGCCGGCACCGCTGCTGCCGCTGCTTATTATTATCTCCAGAATAAAAAAGCCGCAGTGCAGGAAGCTCCGGAAGAAGAGGATGATTTCGAAAAAGATCCAGAGGATGACTTTGACGACACCGATTTCACGGACGATGATTTCGTTGATGAAAGCGAGCATCCGGAGGAAGCCAAAGAAGAAGCAAAAGAAGATACTCCCGTCTTTTCTTCCGAAACGAAAGAGGACGGGCATACCTATGTGACCCTGGACTTAAAGGCTGCTCAGGATAAGGCTGTCCAGCTGCGCGACACTGTTTTCAATAAAGTCGGCGACACCGTTTCCAGAATCAAAAACAGCAGCGAATACGAAACCGTAACCGGCAAGATCAACGAAACGGTCGACAAGGTTCGCAGCAACGAAGATGTACAGGCTGTCGAGGAAGCCGCTCACACTGCTGCCGGCGCTGCAAAGCAGGCCGGAAGTGCTGCCGCTGATCTGGCCAAAGACGCCGCCCGCTACGTAGCAGACAAGGTTCACACCACTGTAGCCGAAGCTGCTGCAGAGGCAAAGGAGGCTGCAGAGGCACTCGCAAAGGAAGAGGCTGCAAAAGAAGCGGAGGCTGCTCCGGCGACCGATGCTCCGGAAACAATGGAAAACTCCAGCGAGCCTGAAGCCGGTGCAGCTCCTGCAGCTGAGGAAACCTCCGGCGATGCAAAGACTGAGGAAACCGCTTCCGAATCCGATGCTCCGGCGGCAGAATAAACAGCTGCAAACAAAAACTGAACCCTGAAACGAATGAGCCTCCGGCTGTTGCAGCGGAGGCTCCTAACGAAAAAACGAGGCTATCCCGCAGTCATAAACTGACGGAATAGCCTCGATCTCATGTACACCGAGTACGCATCCTCGCAGAGCGTTTTTTATCGTATGGAAACGAAGTTTCCTATAAGAAAGGCGCACCACCACTTCTGATGGAGCGCCTTTTCATTCTTGCTTAGAAGTCTACTTCTGTATCGTAATAACAGCATTTCAGCAATTTTTCCATTTCTTCCTGGCTTGGCTGTCTTGGATTTGAACCTGTACAAGCATCCAGGATTGCATTCGCTGCAATTTCCGGCAATCTTTCTAAGAACACTTCTTCCGGAACGAATCCCTGATCTGTTGGGTAGCTGTCCTGTCCGTAGTTCTTGATACAATGTGGAATCTTTAAATCATCATTCATCTTGCGAAGGTATGCAATCAAAAGCTGTACCTTTTCATCCAGGCTGTTTCCACCAAGTCCCATGAAATCTGCAATCTCACCATAACGTTTCTTTGCAGTCTCATCCTTAGCATTGAATGCAATAACTTTTGGCAGATACATGGCATTTGCTGCTCCGTGGATAATATGTGCACCATAATCTGCAAACGCTGCGCCTGTCTTATGTGCCATGGAGTGTACAATTCCTAAAAGTGCATTGGAAAATGCCATTCCGGCAAGACATTGTGCATTGTGCATGGAATCTCTCTTTGCCATGTCTCCATGATAAGAATCTACCAAATCTTTCTGAATCATCTTAATTGCATGCAGGGCAAGCGGATCTGTGAAGTCACAGTTTGCAGTGGAAACATAAGCTTCAATCGCATGTGTCATCGCATCCATTCCTGTGTGTGCAACTAATTTCTGTGGCATCGTCTCTGCTAAATCCGGGTCTACGATAGCAACATCCGGTGTTATCTCAAAATCTGCAATTGGATATTTGATTCCTTTTTCGTAATCAGTAATGATCGAAAATGCAGTCACTTCGGTCGCTGTTCCAGATGTCGAAGAAATTGCACAGAAATGTGCTTTCTGGCGAAGAGATGGAATTCCAAATACTTTACACATATCTTCAAATGTGATATCTGGATATTCGTATTTAATCCACATTGCCTTTGCTGCATCGATTGGAGAACCTCCGCCCATTGCAACAATCCAGTCCGGCTCAAATGTCTGCATCGCAGCCGCACCTTTCATAACAGTCTCAACAGAAGGGTCTGGTTCGATACCCTCGAATAACTGCACTTCCATGCCGGCTTCTTTCAGATACTGCTCTGCCCTGGCTAAAAATCCAAAACGCTTCATGGAGCCACCGCCAACACAAATCATTGCTTTCTTGCCCTTAAATGTCTTAAGTGCTTCCAGGGCACCTTTTCCATGATATAAGTCTCTTGGTAATGTAAATCTTGCCATTGTAAAAGCCCTCCTGTAAATAAGATGTACGTTTTCTGAATCATTAGATTTTTAACGACTTTGTTGGTTATATTATACCATACATTTTATTTTATAGAAGAGCTTTTATGCAATTTTAATATATTTAAGAATTAGAATCAATCCTTACGCAATCCTATTCCACAGTCCTGTCGAGGTCAAAAACAGGATCAGCATCACAACCGGCACGACGTATTTGATCATAACACGATACAGCTTCGCCCTTGTAAAGCGCTCACCGTTTTTCTCCACCTCACCAACGATCCAGTCCGGGCCAATCACCCAGCCGATCAGGATACTCGTCAGCAAGGAAATAAACGGCATCAGAAAGCTGTTGCTGATATAGTCCATCACATCGAGCAGCTGTCCGGTGGAACCGTTTGGCAGCGGCAGTTCAAAGTAAAGCACGTTGTAGCCAAGGCAGATCAGCACCGCCGTTACCAGCGAATAAACGCCGATCAGTCCACACATCTTTTTGCGCGTTTGATGAAATACTTCCATACAGTTTGCAACCAGCGTTTCCATAACGGATACACACGATGTCAGCGCCGCAAAGCCCATCATCAGGAAAAAGGCGATTGCCACGATTCTTCCTGCGCCTCTCATCGCCGCAAAGACCTTCGGCAGCGAAATGAAAATCAGGCTGGGGCCGGACGCCATGCCCTCTTTTCCAAGGAACACATAAACAGCAGGCAGAATCATCATTCCAGCGAGGAATGCAATTCCCGTATCAAAAATTTCGATCTGGTTCGTCGTTTTATTTAAGTCCACGTCATCTTTTACATAGGAACCGTAAGTCACCATGATACCCATCGAAACACTCAGGGAGAAAAACAGCTGGCTCATCGCATCCAGCAAAATCTCCAGAAACCGTTTCACCGTCAGTCCATGAAAATCCGGCAGCAGATAAATCGCCAGTCCCTGCATTCCCGTCCGAACCGTACCGTCCTCCCCTTCTGCCGACAGCGTCAAGGAAAAAATCGCAATCGCCACAATCAAAACAACCAGCACCGGCATAATAAAGCTCGAAACCTTTTCGATTCCCTTTTCCACACCACCGTAAACGACCGCTGCTGTCAGCGCCAGAAACAGAAGCATAAACACGATCGGGGCTGCCTTTGACGTGATAAATGAAGTGAAATATCCGTCCTGCGCAGGCACGTTGTCCCCAGATACCAGATATTCCACAAAATATTTCGTAATCCAGCCGCCGATGACCGAATAATAAGTCATAATCAGCACCGGGACCAGAAACGTCAGATATCCCAGAAATTTCCACTTCGGACAAATCGCAGCAAATGCATTCAGTGCATTTTTCTTTGTTTTCCTCCCGATCGCCACATCCGTTGTCAAAAGAACAAAACCAAATGTCAGCACCAGCACCAGATAAATAATCAGAAACAGTCCGCCGCCGTCCTTTGCACATAAATAAGGAAAACGCCAAATATTTCCGACGCCTACCGCACTCCCCGCCGCAGCGAGCACAAATCCGATTGAGCCGCTGAAGCTCCCTTTTTTCTCTTTCATTCTCTCCTCCATTCCGTATTTCTTCCAAAACGCTTTGACATTCAAAACCGCAGGAATCCCCCGTTTTCCCTGCGATTATCACTGTCGTTGCAGCATGTTGGGCAGCTACACCTTTTTCGCGCAAAAACCCCGACAGAAACTTTTCATCAGGCTTCTGCCGGGGTTTTATGTTTTCAGATGAGTCTTTTTATGCCAGCTTCAGGCGCAGGGTCTTGATTTCGAATGCCCTGAAATCAAGGGATACGGTGTTATCTTCCACAGCAACCTCTGCTTCTTTCTTTTCCAGCATATCGCAGGTCCATGCCTGTGCAACGTTGAGTGCAGTGAATACTTTCGTATTGACTGCTGCCTTCTTCGCTTCATACAGACGCAGGATCAGGTCGCCGCTGCCGTCCTCAGCCAGCTTCACGGATTCGAGAATAATGTTGTCTTTCTCTACACCGAAGGCGCTGAAGGTATCTACAACACCAGCTGTAATAACAGGCTTTACGTTCATCTCATAGCCCTGACGAACTACGTCGCTGTCTGCAAAGCTGCCTTCCCATGCAGTAAAGCCGTAGGTAAAGTGATGTTCTCTGTTGTCTGCATGCATCTCAGGAGCAGCTGCTGCACGCAACAGGGTCAGCTCAAGTGCATTGCCGTTCATGCTGATACCATACTTGCAGTCATTGAGCACTGCGGCACCGTGAGCCTGATCGCACAGAGCGCTGTAACGATGGTTGCAAACCTCAAAACGATCTTTTTCATATGCTCTGGAGCGTCTGGTAGGCCGCTCTACATAACCGAACTGCATTTCGTTGATCCCGTTCTCTGCAAATACGTTGACAGGGAAGCCAACCTTTAACAGGCGATGCAGCTCTTTCCAGTCGATGGCAGTTTCGAATTCCAGTCTTGTGCTGTCTGCATCCAGACGGATGTACTGAACGAAGGGCGAATTGCTGATGCGGCCAGTTACCTTCAGGACACTGCGCAGGCTGCCTGTGCTTTCAACGGTTACCGTTACATCCTCTGCAGCGGTGATTTCCTGATCGATGTAGTTGGAATCGATATCCCATGCATCGAACAGACGCGGAACATCTTTATATAAGTGGAAACGGTTCATCGGCTCAGCTGCGAACTCTCTGCCGCTTGTCTTCAGAACAAAGGATACCACCTCACCCTTGCCGTCTACGACAGCCTTCACCTGATTGTTTTCCAGAATGAAGGTATCGCCGTCCTGAGTCAGGGAAACACTGTCTGCTGCCTTGGTCTGGGTTTCTGCAGGAACCAGGGAAACCATACCATAAGCAGGAACTTCTGTAAGACCATATACCTTGTCACCGACCTTTTCGGTCGGAACAGCCTTGCCTTCTCTGGTCTGTGCACCTGCCGCAAAGCTTTCCGGCAGCTCAACCAGTGTGTCATATGCAAATCCCAGGGAGTTGCCGACAGTCACGCCATTTCCGGCTTCTACCAGACCTGCAACTGCCTTTGCAGTCAGCTCATGGCTTTCTTCCAGAATTGCATGGAATGCTTTTTCCGCGTCCTCATAAACTCTTGCAATAGAAGAACCGGGCAGGATGTCGTGGAACTGATGCAGCAGGACTTCTTTCCACAGACGCTCAATTGCCTCTGCAGGATATGTCTGTCCCTTCTGGGCTGCCAGCGTGCCCCACAATTCCAGATCACGCATGGAAAGCTCACATCTTCTGTTGTTGTTCTTCACCATTGCCTGAGAAGTATAGGTTCCGCGGTGAGCGCTGAAATACAGCTCTCCGGTATAGGTATGCTTCGGTCCGCCTTCTGCTTCCATATCCTGGAAGAACTCGATGGGGCCTTCCAGTTTTACCTTCGGGCAGCCTTCCAGGTCAGCCTCACGCTTCGCATATTCCAGATAGTCTCTTGCCGGGCCGCCGCCGCCATCGCCGTAACCAAAGGGCAGGAGGAATGCATCCAGATCTCTCTTCTGGCTTCTGTTCTCCCACACGTTCATCAGCTCGGTGGGGTCGGTGCGGTAGGTGTAGCTGGTAGGCAGGAAGGAACTGATCTTCGTGCCGTCCATGCCTTCCCAGTAGAAATAATGGTAAGGGAACTGTTCGCCTTCATTGTAAGACCAGAAAATCTTCTGAGTTACCAGATATTCAACGCCGCAGCTCTTCAAAATCTGAGGCAGTGCAGCGGTATAACCAAAGGTATCAGGCAGCCACAGCATCTTGCTGTCTACGCCGAACTCTTCCTGATAATAGCGTTTGCCGTAGAGCAGCTGACGGATCAGTGCTTCCCCGGAAGCCATATTCGTATCCGGTTCTACCCACATCGCGCCCTCTGCGATCCACTGGCCATCCTTAACCGCCTGTTTGATTCTTTCAAACAGCTCGGGGTAGTATTTACGGCACATCTCATAGCCGGCAGGCTGACTCTGGATATATTTGTATTCCGGATATTCTTCCAGCAGGCGCAGCTGTGCTGCAAAGGTACGCTCTGTCTTTCTGTGTGTCTCTGCCATCGGCCACAGCCATGCCAGATCGATATGGGCATTGCCGATTGCGTAGAATACAGGCATAGTGGAACCGTTCTTCGCTTCCAGTGCGGGGCGGAGTGCTTCTCTGCCTGCCTTGTAGGATGCGATTCTGCCAGCCTCATCCTGCTCAAAATCAACAACAAGGGTAAAGGCCTCCAGCGCCTCTGCGATCTTTGCAGCCCGCAGGGAATTCGGATCGAGCTTGTCCAACAGCTGTCTTAAGGTGTCTGCATCCATCCACAGCTGATATGCGTCTTCATTCCAGATACCGAAGGTGCAGATACCGAGGGTACGTCTCTTGCCCTCTTCCAGCGGGTCCTGATATGCGCCGGGAAGTACCGGGCCGGTTGCGCAGCCGCCGTCCGGAGATTCCGGATAATAATGGCCCGCGTAGGTTTCCATCAGGATTTCATATTCTGTTCCTGCCACAGCGTCAGTGGTCAGAACGTTATCTTCTACGAAATGATGCTTCTGGGTTACCCAGGAAGCACGGTAGGTACCGAATTCCTGCCCGTTTACAAACAGCGTGGATTCGCCGTCCGGTTTTAAATCCATGACAATTCTCTTGCCCTGTGCTTCTGCAGGCAGAACCACTTTGCCTCTAAACCAGCAATATTCCCAGGTCTTGCCCCAGGTAAAGCCGGGCTCTACAGGCTCGAACGGGCCATTCATCGCTTCCTCCTGAGATAAATGATCCATTGTGCGGAACGCTTCCCAGGAAATCTCCCCCAAAGGTCTGTAAAAATCATCCTTCAGCGTGCGCATCCAATGCTGCAGTCTGCCACGCCATTCTGAACTCATGATCCCCATCTGAATTCCTCCGTGTTGTGTTATATTCTCGGGTATTAAAAATCAATACCACCTCATTTATAACGTTTTCCATCTGGTTCGTCAACCCCAATAATCCTATATTTATCCCTAAAAAATCACAATCTTTTTTCGATCAGCCACGCCGCTGCAAGCCGCTCCAGACCATCCCGGATTTCGTCCTCCGTCAGGCCGCCAAAGCCGATCAAAACGGTTGCGCGACACACAGCCTCCGGGACAGCTGCCCCCACAAGCGCTGACGACAGACCATAGACTTTCACACCTTGTCGGCGTGCCGCGTCGACAAGCTCTTTTTCGCTGCGTCCGACGCGATCCGTGAGCAAAAGATGCAGTCCCGCATTTTCCCCCGAAAGGTCAAATTGCCCCAAAAAGGGTTTCAGCCCGTCCAGCAGCGCTTCATGTTTTCTGCTGTAGCTTTTCCGCATCCGGTTCAAATGCCGTTCAAACGCACCGCTGTCCAGAAATTGCTCCAGCACCGCCTGGTCGACTCTCGAAACCGTACACGAAAAGCAGGCGCATTTTTGCCGGTAGCGCTCCAGCAAAGCCTCCGGCAGCACCATATACCCGACACGGATTGCAGGTGCAATCGACTTGGAAAAGGTTCCCATATAGATCACCTTTCCCGCCGCATCACTAGCCTGCAGGGACGGCACGGGCTTTCCACGGTAACGGAATTCGCTGTCATAATCATCTTCTATAATATAGCGTTCCTTTTCCCGTGCTGCCCAGTTTAAAAGCTCTGTCCTGCGCCCGATCGGCATCATACGCCCGGTGGGATACTGGTGCGACGGCATCACATAGACCACCTGCGCTCCCGATTTTTCCAGCTCTTCTATGCAGATTCCGCTGGCATCCGACGATACCGTAACCACTTCCCCCGCAAAGAGCTGAAAAATCTTCCATGCACGCGGATAGGTCGGATTTTCAAACGCCGCTGTGATTGTTTCCTCGAAAACATAACGGAGCAGCATCAGCAGATAATCGTTTCCCGCTCCAACCACGATCTGCTCCGGTCTGCAGGACACACCACGGGATGCATGCAGATATCGGGAAATCGTGCGGCGCAGCGAAAGATCGCCCATCGGATCTCCCGGCAAAAACAGATCTCGGTTGTTTAGATTCAGAACGTTTCTGTTGACTTTTCGCCATAAATCAAACGGGAAATTACGCATATCGATCGCATTTGGAGAAAAATCGATCTGAACGGGCGGCACCGCAGACGAGTCGTCCAATGCAGCTTTGGATGCGCAAGCGGCCTCTGAAAGGAAAAGGCAATCGCCGCCTGCATCTGCACGTGAAAAGCTGCCAACCTGTTCGCGAGACGTTATTCCTGCGTCCGGCGCGGTCTCCATCTGGTACAGTTCCTCCACCCGTGCGACAAAATATCCTTTATAGGGTACCGCCTCCAGATATCCCTCCGCCACGAGCTGGTCATACGCCAGCTCTACCGTACTGCGGGACACCTGCAAATATTCCGCCAGAGAACGTGTCGAGGGAAGCTTCTCCTGACAGAGAAGCTTCCCCCTTCTGATTTCGTCTCTGATATATTGATAAATCTGTTCGTAAAGATGGGTTCCATCCTCTTTCCACTCAATTACCAGATCCTGCATAGGCTCAGTCCTTTTTCGGAAGCTTAAAGGAGCTCTTTAAGGATACAATCCGGTTAAATACCGGCTCGCCCGGCTTGGAATCCTTGTAATCTACGCAGAAGTATCCCTGTCTGACGAACTGGAAGCTTTCGTAGGGCTTTGCTTCCTTTAAGGAAGGCTCGATCCATGCTTCCTTTACAGTCAGGGAGTTGGGATTTAAGTTCAGGGAGCCGTCTTCATTGTAAACGCCCTTTTCTTCATCAATGATGTTCTCATACAGACGAACGGTTGCTTTGACTGCAGTCTGGCACGCTACCCAGTGAATGGTGCCCTTTACCTTACGTCCTTCAAAGCCGCTTCCGGACTTGGTTGCAGGATCGTAGGTTCCATGGATTACGGTTACATTGCCGTTTTCATCCTTTTCACAGCCTGTGCAGGTTACAAAGTACGCGTTCATCAGGCGCACCTCGTTGCCGGGGAACATACGGAAGTATTTCTTCGGAGGCTCCTCCATAAAGTCTTCGCGTTCGATATAAAGCTCTCTGCCAAACGGAACCTTACGGCTGCCCAGTGCTTCGTTTTCCAGGTTATTCGGAGCGTCCAGATACTCGATCTGGTCTTCCGGATAGTTGTCGATCACAAGCTTCACCGGATCAACGACTGCCATCACTCTGGCGCGTTTTAATTTCAGGTCTTCCCGGATGCAATATTCCAGCATCGCATAATCTACGGAAGAATTGCTCTTGGAAATACCGCACAGGTCTACGAACATTTTGATGGATTCCGGTGTAAAGCCTCTGCGGCGAAGCGCTGCGATGGAAACCAGACGGGGATCGTCCCAGCCGTCTACGATGCCCTGCTCTACCAGCTTCTTAATATAACGTTTGCCGGTAACAACATTGGTCAGATACAGCTTTGCAAACTCGATCTGACGGGGCGGATAGGGTTTGTATTCCAGCTCCCGCACAACCCAGTCGTACAGCGGACGGTGATCTTCAAACTCCAGCGTACAGATGGAATGGGTAATGCCCTCGATGGCATCCTCGATGGGATGTGCAAAATCGTACATCGGATAGATACACCATTTATCTCCGGTATTGTGATGTGTCATATGCGCCACACGATAAATAACCGGATCTCTCATGTTCATATTTGGGCTTGCCATATCGATTCTGGCGCGCAGAACCTTTTCGCCGTCGGCATATTTGCCCGCTTTCATCTCTTCAAACAGAGTGAGGTTTTCTTCTACGCTTCTCTCTGCACCGGGATCCATCTTACCTGGCTCGGTCAGCGTACCGCGGTATTCACGGATCTGATCCGCGGAAAGATCAGAAACGTAAGCTTTGCCTTTTTTGATCAGCTTTACAGCGCCCTCATACATCTGGTCGAAATAGTTGGATGCAAAGAACAATCTGTCCTCCCAGTCTGCGCCCAGCCATTTTACGTCCGCCTTGATCGATTCTACAAATTCGATCTTTTCCTTCGTCGGGTTGGTATCGTCAAAACGGAGATTGAATTTACCGCCGTACTGCTTTGCAAGTCCATAATTTAACAGAATGCTCTTGGCATGTCCGATATGCAGATATCCGTTGGGTTCCGGCGGAAATCTGGTATGTACTGTTTCGTAAACGCCTTCCTCCAGATCTTTATCAATCATCTGCTCGATGAAGTTTCTGGAAACAGGCTCCTTTGCTTCTTCTGCTGCAGGATTTTCTTTCGAGAATTCAGCCATTTTCCTTATCTCCCATCCTTTCATTTCCTTATTATTGTTTTATCTTATCAAAACAAACATTAAAATACAACATCGTTCTTAAGAAAATAATAATGTTCTTTCCCACTGTTATATGATAAAATACCTTTTGCAGGGATATTTTTATCAGTTTCGGAATACCCTGCTGTACAAATGTTATAACTACACTTTTTTATGCAGGAGGACTCCCTTATGAATCGTGCCTTACTCAAACAGGATGCCAAGGACGCTATGAAAGCGGCAAATCCGCATCCGGTACTCACCACCCTTGTTTTCTGGGCGATCCAGCTCGCCGCGCAGATCATTCTTGGTATTGTTTCCAGTATCTGCGGCTTTACTACCTACTTTTCTGCAGCCATCAGCTCCGGCATGTATGAAGACAGTGCATTTTTAAACTATGCCCCCAGCATCGGCGCTTTCCTGATCTACCTGGTTGTTGCGATCGTTATCGGCCTACTGATCGGTACCGTTCAGTTTGGTTATTATGCATACAGCCTGAAGGTTTTCAAGCATGAAGAAGCCGGCATTTCCGAGCTGCTTGCATACTTTCCCATGCTGCTCAAGATTTTTGGTCTTTCCCTCTGGATGGGTCTGTTCATCATGCTGTGGAGCTGCCTGTGCTACATCCCCGGCATCATCGCTGCACTGCGTTATTCCCAGGCCTTCTACATTCTGGCAGAAGATCCCAATAAGGGAATCCGTCAGTGTGTCAATGAAAGTAAAGAGCTGATGAGCGGTCATCTGTGGGAATACTTCGTGCTGCAGCTTTCCTTTATCCTCTGGTATCTACTTACAGGTGTTACCTGCGGTATTGCAAGCCTGTATGTAACTCCTTATACCGAGATTACCAACGCCGGTTATTATTTAAGCTTAAAGCCGGAACAATCTTATGACGGCGGATATGGATGCGATCCTCAGCCGGATGATGTGATCTGAGAATTTTCCGGAAAATAATTATTGTAACCATATGATTTTTATAAAATATCCATTCGTACAGGTGTACTTCCTAAAGACCTGGGCGGATGGATATTTTTTATTTTTATAAAAAAGAATGTGCATCCTCGTAAAGCGTTTATTATCGTATGGAAACGAAGTTTTCTATACGATAATAAGAACCAGATACCCGAGAGGCGAAGCCTTTCTGGCATCTGGTTCTTATTTTCAATCTTTACCGCCTTCCGATACTAGGCGATATCCTGTATTTTTCGCGATGTCACCGCTTTGCCCCTGGAGTTTCAGCCACCGCTCATCCGAGCCGGTGCGCCGTTTTGTGTAGCTTAGTGATGGAACAGTCTGATTCCGGTAAATACCATCGCCATGTCATACTTATCACAGCATTCGATGACCGCATCATCGCGGACGGAGCCGCCGGGCTGTGCAATGTATTTTACGCCGCTCTTATGTGCGCGTTCGATGTTATCGGAAAACGGGAAGAATGCGTCAGAGCCAAGGGTTACATCGGTCAGCTGGTTTAACCATGCACGCTTTTCTTCTCTCGTAAAGACAGCAGGCTTTACCTTGAAACGGGTCTGCCATACGCCATCTGCCAGCACATCTTCGTATTCATCACCCATGTAAACATCGATGGCATTGTCTCTGTCTGCGCGTCCAAGGCCGTCTACAAACTGCAGTCCAAGCACCTGGGGAGACTGACGCAGCCACCAGTTATCCGCTTTCTGTCCTGCCAGTCTCGTGCAGTGGATACGGGACTGCTGACCTGCACCAATACCGATCGCCTGTCCGCCTTTTACATAGCAAACAGAATTGGACTGGGTATATTTCAGGGTGATCAGCGCGATCTTCATATCGATCAGCGCCTCTTCGGGCACTTCTTTGTTCTTTGTTACAAAGTTTGACAGCAGCTCTTCATCAATGTTTAACTCGTTGCGTCCCTGTTCAAAGGTCACGCCGAACACCTGTTTTCTCTCGATTTCGGCAGGACGATAGGAGGGATCGATCTGGATAACATTGTATCCGCCCTTTTTCTTTGCTCTTAAAATCTCCAGCGCTTCGTCGGTATAGCCGGGAGCGATCACTCCATCGGAAACCTCGCGCTTGATCAGCTTTGCCGTGTCTGCGTCACAGACATCAGACAGTGCAATAAAGTCACCAAAGGAAGACATTCTGTCTGCACCTCTCGCTCTTGCGTAGGCACATGCCAACGGAGAAAGCTCTCCAAGGTCGTCTACCCAGTAAATTTTTGCCAGCGTATCCGTCAGCGGAAGTCCCACGGCCGCACCAGCCGGGGAAACGTGCTTAAAAGAGGTTGCTGCCGGAAGTCCGGTCGCTTTTTTTAACTCGGAAACAAGCTGCCAGCCGTTTAATGCATCCAGGAAATTGATATATCCTGGCTTGCCGTTTAATACGGTAACAGGCAGGTCGCTGCCATCCTCCATGAAAATCCTGGAAGGCTTCTGATTCGGGTTGCATCCGTACTTTAACTGAATTTCGTTCATTTTTTCCTCCATTCCATTTTCAGTGGTTTTTGTTCACAATTCTTGTCTCGTATTTGCCGGTTTCGATGTCGATGTAGCGCACAAACAGGGAAACCTTATTTTCTTCATTCAGACTTTCCCAAACCAGCTGAGTAAAGCTGTCGATATCTCCGGAAATCGCAACCTTCTTCGGCTCGCCGGAAAAGCTCGGCAGCGGATTGCCGTCATGCATATAGGTGTGGATAAATCTGCCCTCGCCTGCTTTCGGATTTTCGTAAGCAAAAGTGTAACGCAGGCAGGAGGACGGATCGCCGTCGTCGCTCTTTAAAATGGACATTGCGAAGTTGTAACCGCCGTTTTCAATATGCAGGATTCCGGAAATACGAGGGGTGTAGTTCGGACCGTCCGGCTCAAATTCCCGGCTGCGCAGGCTCTGCTCGAAGGTCATCTGCTTGTCCATGCCCTCATAGATCGTGTCTGTCTGGTCGCCGTTTGTAACGATCGTCTTGTTGCCCAGCACGCGAACCGGTGCATAGATGATCAGGCTCGGATCCTCCAGCTTGGACGGGTCAAACGCCTGTGTGCGGATGCCCTCGCCCTCCTCTACGAACACGCGGTTGCGGGAATTGCTGCTTCTGCCCATAATAAAATACGCTGTTACCGCCTGTTTTCCGTCAGGGGTTTTGCCGATGACGATACCGCGTCCCGGATAGGCGTTGTTTTTCAGTTCTTCCGAAAGATTTAAAAGCTCCATGTTGTCCTCCATTTTGAAATGAATACGATAAAAAACCGCCTGAATACTCACATCATCTTCTGCTGTCAGTACCCAGGCGGTCGGTTTCTTCAAACGTGCTCCCCGTGGTGATCTCCACTAATCCGCCAGTCACACGTTTTGTGTTTGATTGTGTTAAAACAGGATACCCGCCAACGGGACACCCTATTCTATGCTATGCGGCCAATCGGTTAAAATCAGTCCGCAGAGCTGTAGTTGGGAGCTTCCTTCGTGATATGAATATCATGAGGATGGCTCTCACGCAGAGCTGCTGCAGAAATCTTGACGAATTTGCCGTTTTCCTTCAGCTCTTCGATGCTTTTCGTTCCGCAGTAACCCATACCGGAGCGAAGACCGCCCATCAGCTGGAATACCGTATCTTCTACCAGGCCCTTGTATGCAACACGACCTTCTACGCCTTCCGGAACGAGCTTCTTGGCGTCGGTCTGGAAGTAGCGATCCTTGCTGCCGTTTTCCATCGCAGCGATGGAACCCATGCCGCGGTAAACCTTGTATTTACGTCCCTGATACAGCTCGAACTGTCCGGGGCTCTCATCACAGCCTGCAAACATGGAACCCATCATGCAGACGCTTCCGCCTGCCGCGATTGCTTTGGTGATTTCACCGGAATACTTGATACCGCCGTCTGCGATGATCGGGATACCATATTCTCTTGCAACTGCGTAGCAGTCCATGATAGCTGTGATCTGAGGAACACCGATACCTGCAACCACACGGGTTGTACAGATAGAACCGGGTCCGATACCAACCTTAACGGCATCTGCACCTGCTTCGATCAGTGCTCTGGTCGCTTCTCCGGTTGCAACGTTGCCCGCAATTACCTGCAGATCCGGATATGCTTCCTTGATCATGCGCAGGCAGCGCAGTACGTTTTCAGAATGACCATGTGCGGAATCCAGAACAATAACGTCAACCTTGGCTTCTGCCAGAGCTGCCACACGATCCAGAACATTGGCAGTAATACCAACACCTGCACCGCAGAGCAGACGTCCCTGTGCATCCTTTGCTGCAAGAGGATATTTGATCGTCTTCTCAATATCCTTGATCGTGATCAGGCCTTTCAGATTGAAGTCCTTATCAACGATCGGCAGCTTCTCTTTTCTTGCCTTTGCCAGAATCTTCTTTGCTTCTTCCAGTGTGATACCTTCGGGAGCCGTAACCAGACCTTCACTGGTCATGGATTCTTTAATCTTCTTGGTAAAATCTGTCTCGAATTTCAGGTCGCGGTTGGTAATGATGCCGACCAGCTTTTTGCCCTCTGTGATCGGGACACCGGAAATACGGAATTTTGCCATCAGCTCATTGGCATCTGCAAGGGTATGCTCCGGGGATAACGAAAAAGGATCTGTAATGACGCCGTTCTCAGAACGTTTTACCTTGTCCACCTCATCGGCCTGCGCCTCAATGGACATATTCTTATGGATAATACCGATACCGCCCTGTCTGGCCATTGCGATCGCCATTCTATGTTCTGTAACGGTATCCATTCCCGCACTCATCAGCGGAATGTTCAGCTTGATCTTTTTTGTCAACCAGGTAGTCACGTCGACCTGATTGGGAATTACCTGAGAGTATGCCGGCACCAACAGCACATCGTCAAAGGTAATGCCTTCGCCAATAATCTGACCCATCTTCTCTCCTCCTGCGTATTTTAACTGTCAATTCAATGAAAACTGCCAGTAAATACACTACTGACAGTTCGTTTGAGGCAAGTGTAACAGAATTAAAACTCTGTGTCAATCGAAAAATACTTTTCTGGGCGCAACAGACTGAAGTGCTTTTACCATGGCCTCGCTGGGCTCAAAAATGATCTTGCGGTCTCCGCTGTAGATCATCACATAGCGTCTGTCCGGCTGTCCGGCAACGCCGCTGGAATAGTCCGTCACCTTAAGCTGACGATTCTTCATGTTGTCCAGATGCCAGGAGTTGATCGGTGCAAAAATCTCCATACTCTCTGTTTCAAACTTCTCGACTTTTTTCCGTTTGGTTTTGTTTAAAATCTTGTCGACGGAAATCTCCTTATCCACGTACAGATATTCAAACTCCACGCTGGCATTGAGCGAAGTAAAATACGCTCCGATTCCGGCTGCTGCCACTCCGAGCCACATCAGGGCATTCAGCATGCTAAGCAGGAAAAAAATCACCGCCAGGACAATCAGAAAAACCTGCAGCGCTTTCATCGCACTGGACGGTTTTTTCGCCACCAGACATTCTACATAGCTTTCATTCATATTGCTTTACCACCTTCGTATTTATTCCCCATCCCGGGAAGCTCAGGGTTTTGAAAGGTCTGTCCTTTTGACAGTGCTCCCTTTTTCAAACCGATAAAGCTATCATAGTACAGAATTCGCTTTTTTTCAAGGTATCCCAGGGACTTATCCGGTAGTTTAGAAAATTTTCACTTTTCTATCACAATGCTTTCATTGACTTCCCAAAATCAAACGACTATGATAAATATCAGCGCATGAATCTTTCCATACTATCGAAACGATCGAACACAGGATACCGGCACCAGATTTTGCCGCATGCCGCAAAATACAGGATTCAACACCGAACTACAGGGAGGCACTCAATGGCAACAGGCAATTCCGTCCATGACGAAGTTAAGGAACAGCAGCAAAAATTAAAAGGGAAACCCTTCAAGGAAAAATGGGCTTATTTCTGGGAATATTATAAAATCCAAACGATCGTCGTGATCGCGGTTCTCGCCTTTGCGGGAAACCTGATTTACACCTTTGCGACGCGCAAGGATACCGTCATGGAAGCAGCCTTTGTCAACTGCTACATGAATACCGAGGTCGACTCCGACACGATGATCGCCGATTTTGAGCAGTATGCTGACATCGATACCTCCAGCGACTGTGCCGCAATCGACCGGGATATGTATGTGGATTATGAAAACTCCGATCAATACTCCTATGCAAATATGCAGAAAATTATCGCGATGATATCCGGCAAGACCTTAGACGCCCTCATCACAGATGATACCTATATGGATCACAATCTCGAAGCCGGTCTGTTCTGCGACCTGCACCAGTATTTTACCGACGAGGAGCTGGCGCAGTACGGCGATCAGGTTATATACAAGGATCTTCCTGATGACAATACCGACGGGGAAATCCCCATCGGTATCAGCGTCAGCAGATCCAAATATCTGCTGACAGATCAGGCAAATGCATGGTTTACCATCCCTGCCAACTGCCAGCACCCGGAAAATGCGAAGAAATTTTTAGAGTTTATGCTTGAGCCGTAACACTCGCTGCTTCATACGACATGTAAAAATTCCGCGTAAGCAGCCAGAATGCTGCTCACGGCAAAAATCCCCGCCGCCACAGCCTGAATCGCTGTGACAGCGGGGATTTTGTTACTCAAAGCGCACCATGCGCACTTCTCACTCATTTTTCAGAATCAATTCCATTAACGTGTTCCCTTTTCCCTCCGGGTCATAGCTCTGCCACGCGATCACGCGGCCATGAGGCGACAGATACAGCATCTGTCCGTTCATACCGCCCTTGCAGTGCCCTCCGTTTTCCATCTTTGCAAGCTCATATTCCCGCTCAAAAACAAGCTCGACCCACTCTTTCGAAAGCAGACGCTTTCCTTCAAATGTGCCACCGTTTTGATAGACCTCACCAAGCTTTGCCATGTCCTCTGTGCGCACATACATGCCGGTCGCTCCAATCGGATACCCCATCGGACACTTTGAAAAAGCCGCCTCCCTTACATGCAGCGGCATCAGCAGGCGCGGGCGCAGAAAGTCGTCCAGCTTTTCTCCGGAAAGCTCCGTCACAACGCGGGACAGCAGATAATATGCACCGTCGCTGTACTGATAGTCCACGCCCGGCCGCGCCGGAACCGGACGTTCAAACGCGAGCTTTAAAAAATCCTCCGAACCAAACTGCGTCATATCATAATTATCGATATCCAGAAAATCCTCCGTCACGCCGATTCGGTGCCGGATCACATGATCCAGCGTCACTTCTTCCCATTGCGGATCATAGCGCTCCGGCAGCTTTTTCCGAAACAGATCGCAGATCTTATCGTCTGGCTTCCAAAGTCCCTGATCGTATAAAAAGCCAAGCGCCGTCACGGTAAACACCTTCGTAACGGAATAGATGTCGTTGCACGGATTGTCCGGCACAAAGCTCCATGTCGTGCGCTTTCCATGCTCCGACTCCGTCAGCCAGAACAGCGGAAGATTCAGCCCACGGATTTCCTCCAGAATTGTTTCTATCATGTTATTTTTCCTTTTCTTTAATGTAGTGCGACACGCCGAGCTTCCGTATCACATTGTGGGCACCTTGTCCTCGCCTGCGGGCGCAAGGCTCCACTCCACCTGCTTTTCCCCGTTTTCCAGAAGCTCCCAGCTCACCGAAAGGATTCCATCCGGCGTCTGGATACTGCCCTTTGCCCAAGTCAGCTGCCGCTGGCTGCTGAGACGGATTTCGTAAGAAAAATGCTGCGCGGACGCGGGCACGGCTGGCGGCTGCAGTTCGCCGTCGAGCGGCTTCAATGCCTGTGCTGGCGGTGCAGTAACGTCCGGCTGCGCAGGGTTGACAACGGGCGGCTGCGCCGATGGAAAACAGTTGTTCCAAAAGCATCGACGTGCCGAAAATTCCGGTATCAAAACGTCCGAGCGCTTCATATTTTTCGACCAGATGCTTTTTCGTCCGCTCATCCCCAAGCCCAAGTGCCAGTCCATAGGCGTTACCTGCTGCCCTTCCTTCGCAGAAATCTCCGGTTTCCGGATCGAAATAAGCGTCAAGAAAAGCATTTTTGACATTCTTTTCCCGCTCCGCAAATCGAATTGACAGTTTATTATTCATTTTTTCTGAAATTTGCATCATTTCCTGCAATCCATGCAAGTAGTAGAACGTATTGATAAATGCCTCCGGCAGCTGCTCCTTTTCCTCTGATGCCGGGAAGCACCAGTCGCCCAGACACCAGCCGCCCTCCTCTTCGCGGACCACAAGTCCCTTTTCACTGTGGGCATCCATATAATCGAACCAGCGCAGGATCGCGTCATAGCCCTGCACAAGCAGGCTGTCGTCCCCATAAATTTTTGCCCATGCGAGCGGAACCATTTTTCTGCCATCGTACTCCCCAATCAGGATCGGATAAAGCTTTCGGATCACACGATCCGGCGGACAGGTCTGCTCTTCTAAAAGGGTTTCCGGTGCATGGACCGGCTGTGCTGGCTTCCAACCGGATAAATCAGCGTCCGGATCCTGCCAGCCTTCCGGCTCTTTCCGCAAATCCCGCACCTCTCCCAAAAAGAGGTTGTTTTTCAGCAATCCGCCCGGATGCCACAATGTCTGCCGATCGCTTTCAATCCATTCCTGTCTTCCGTCTGCATCTGTCAACGTCAGCTCAAACCAAAGCTTCGGCAGACCGAAAACAAATTTTCCTTCGGCAATCCGCTCTGTCTGATGATACCAGCCATTGCCCAGTCGTACTGCAAGTACGTTTTCTCCTGCCTTTAAATATGGAAGTAAGTCAAAGCTCAAATACCGGCAGCGATGTGCGCTGCGCTCCTCCCATACCGGATACGTTGTTTCACAGCCGAGCACCGACGCGTAGTCTGTCATCGCCGGCATCAGCTCCTGATCGCTGATCCTTTTTCCATTGATATAGAATAGAAAATACCCCAGTCCGCAGATTTCCAGACGGGCGCTTTGAAAGCGCTCTGTCCTATCCAGCCAGAAGCTTCTTCGAAACAGCGGCGCTTCACAGCCTGCGCCGCCGCAAATCCAGTGTTCTTTTTTCAATCTTGATTCCCTCCCGCAGCCCTTGCCGCCCCAATATCAGAAAACATGCCGCCCTGACATCTGCTTAGATGATAGAACGGCATACGCACTCTTCTAAATATTGGAAGCCTATTTATTACTGACTTACTGTCATTTTCCCCAGGATTTCTTCTACTTCCTCTACACTCATCAGGAGGTCTTCCGCTATTTTGGATACAGAATCGCCTTTTTGATACTTTTTAGTTACCAACTCAACCGTTTTTTGATTAGATCCTTCCAGGCGTCCCTCTTCACGTCCCTCCTCGCGTCCTTCTAAGCGTCCTTCTAAGCGTCCTTCTAAGCGTCCTTCTTTACGTCCCTCTTCCAGTCCTTCCTCGCGTCCTTCTTCTTGACCTTTCCTACGTCCTTCTTCCAGCCCCTTCTCCATGGCTTCCCGAAAAATCTCCTTCGACCGATAATTCAACACTTTTCCTCCCATAACTTCCGTAACCTCCTTCTCCACATTGTCATATTTCGACGCCAGTTTTTCCACTACATTATTCGCCAGTTCACACAACGCGCCGCCGGTAATTGGCTTCATACGCCCGCTTTGGCACTCCTGATCCAGCCGTGCAGCTACGTTCTCATATTCCATCCTCAAACTGCGAAGCCGCTTTTCATCTCCATTAATTATTCGAAATTCTTTTTCATACCGAAAAATATAAAACGGGATCAGCATCCACAGCTGTTTTTCAAAAATTTCGTTCAAAGTATAATTTTTTACTTTCAAAATCGGAATTTCGTAAAATATTTCCTTTTTCCCAACGCAAATACAAATCTTCAACTCATCCGGCGTGTTCGAATTGCTCCTCAGATAGATCACTGCAGAATCCGGAAAGTTCACATACAGCACACCGTCCCGGTATTCCTTATTCCTCAAAGCAATCTGCGCATCATATTCCCACATCCGAATTTCCATCGTCCCATCCGGTGTGCTCTGGCATTCCAGATGATACCGTTTGGAAATTCCTTTTAAAGAAATCAATGTCAGGTTGGAATCCGTAACCCGCTTCTCCTTTTTCCCCT